>ERZ779894.1378-NODE-1378-length-24856-cov-13.942301_pt1 | contig 24856 bp, 15 predicted proteins | sample MGYA00511587_ERZ779894 | MGnify/ENA primary metagenome ERZ779894 (study PRJEB29588, sample SAMEA2160490) | human gut metagenome | biome: human gut; feature: human-associated habitat; material: faeces | place: Denmark | collected 2008/2010 ... | reverse complement strand
AACAGTATTTCTTCTACCTTTACAACGCGCAGGGCGACGTCATAGCGATAATAGATGACTATGCCGAGCGTGTGGTAAACTACGAATACGGCGCATGGGGCGAGCTTTTGTCGGTCACCGGTTCCAAAGCCGACACCGTAGGTGTGCTCAATCCCTTCCGCTACCGCGGCTATTGCTACGATACCGAAACCGGGCTCTACTACCTCAACTCAAGATACTACGACCCCACGACTCAGAGGTTTTTAAACGGGGACGGTGAATTTTCAGAAATTGGCGGAGATATTCTTGGATATAATATCTTTGCTTACTGCTTTAACAATCCCATAAATATGGTCGATCATACGGGCGAATGGGGAAAATGGCTAAAGGGCGCTTTAAATGTAATTAAGGGCGTTTCTCAGATTATTACGGGTGTAGCGCTCGGCACTTTTGCAAGTTGGACTGGAGTCGGAGCTGTAGCGGCTGGATTCTTAATCCTACATGGAACAGCAACTGTTGTGCAAGGCGTTGGGCAAATTGTTAACAGCGTTACAAAATCAAATGTAATGCGTGAGGACAATATTTTACGAACAGGCGTTAAAGAGATTGGTCAAGCAGTGGGAGGTGAAACCGGTGCTAAAGTCGCTGGAGCTGTATATGATGTTGCTGTTGTAGCCGCCAATATATATGCTGGTAAAGTCGCCTTGGAAAAATCTATGCCTAAAATAGTTGAATCAAAGATTTTTTCGGCAAACGGCGGATATGGATTCAAATTAGGCAACAGTATTGAAATTCTCTATCGTAATCCAAATGCTTCAGGCGGGCCAGGTGGTACAATCTTCAGTTATAAAGGTTCATTAGGTAAATTCAGAATAGATTGGGATCCAAACCACAGTTTTCATTGTCATCCACCAGGGCATTAATTGATTAGGGGTTGATTTACTTGAAAGCAAAACGAATTATTACGATTGAAGAATATGACAAATACTCAACAGTTCATACAATTATAATAAATAACGCTCGTTATATAAATGATTTTCGAGATATCATCATTGGATTTATAAGTGAATTTTTTAACAATAACGAAGTATTTTTAGGATTTTATAGAACTGATGGTGTGAATTTAACATCAAAACAACAAATGATTTCTAAAGATAAGATTGAAGTTTTTTTTCGAAATCACGGCAACATAAAAGAATTAAATGAATATTTGACTGTTGCAAAAGTCCGTATGGACAGTCAAACCTGTAATATGCTGACATTGTTTTTCGATTATTATCTTGAAACAATTTTGTTTAATCCAAAAGTGGACTTGAATACATTTGCAGGATTTCATTTAAATTATCAAAAGCATCGATTTGAAGATTTAATTCTAAATCATTATACTGATATGTTGTTCCTATATTTTGATAGCGGCGATTTCCTGGTTTGTTTTGATTCGTTGGTTTATGATTGTGAAAGAATTAAAAAATCTGTAATGCAAACATTCAAAAACGTCATGTAAAAAGATAGTTTGCTGTTCCATGCATTGGTCAGATTAGCATTTGATCAGTAGACAAAAAGAACAACGCACGCGTTCAAAATTTCTGCGATTTATTGTAGTTATTTTGACCGCATCGACGGCAGATACATAGGCTACACCTACGACTCCTTCAACCGCCTTTACACGGTCAAGGAAAACGTAAGGGGCTATGAGCTCAAGACCGTTTATGACTACGACGACCAGTGCAATTATTCCGAAAAGTCCGGGCTTGTTACCGGTCTTACAATGAATAACTGCCGGCAGTTCGTTTACGGTTATGACAAGCTGAACAGGCTGACCTCGAAAACGCTGCTCAAATCCTACGGTGTGAAAACCACCTACAGCTATCTTGAGGGTGCCGGTGAGAATACCACGACAGCGCTCATAAAGTCGGTGAACAACGACGGCGAGCTGCTCGAGTACGCCTATGACGAGAATGGTAACATAACATCCATAAAGGAAAACGGCGCCCTGCTTGAGAGCTATGAGTATGACGCATTAAACCAGCTCACAAAGGTCACGCGCGGCAGCGAGATGTATACCTACACCTATGACAACGCAGGAAACATCCTGTCGGTCAAAAAGAACGGTACGGTCATAAAGGACTACGGCTATTCCGACCCGGAGTGGAAGGATCTTCTGACCTCGTTCAACGGTCAGACCATCACCTATGACGCTATAGGCAATCCCCTTACCTACCGCGACGGCATGACCATGACGTGGCAGTCGGGCAGGCAGCTTGCGTCGATAAATAAGGACGGATTGTCGGCGACCTTCGCTTACGATGCGAACGGTCACCGCACGCAGAAAACTGTCAACGGCGTCACCACAAATTATTACTGGGTGGGCGACCGTCTGCAATATATTGCGACCGGCGACGATCTCCTTGTATTTCTCTATGACGACAAGGGCACACCATATGGCATGTTCACGGTTTTAGACGGCGTACAACAGTATTTCTTCTACCTTTACAACGCGCAGGGCGACGTCATAGCGATAATAGACGACTATGCCGAGCGTGTGGTAAACTACGAGTACAGCGCATGAGGCGAGCTTTTGTCGGTCACCGGTTCGAAAGCCGACACCGTAGGCACGCTCAATCCCTTCCGCTACCGCGGCTATTGCTACGATACCGAAACTGGGCTCTACTATGTATCCAGCCGTTATTATGATCCGGCGGTTGGTCGGTGGATCAACGCGGACACTACTGATATATTATCTTTGACATATCATCATCCAGGACAATATAATCTATTTTCTTACTGCAACAACAATCCAGCAAATGACAGGGATGATGATGGACAGTTATCATGGCTTGCCAAAATCGCAATTGGAGCAGCAGCAATTGCTGTTGGCGTAGGCGTAACAGCTTTTACTGGTGGGACAGCACTACCGGCGCTTGCCGCAGGAGTTAAGGCAGCTTGTGTTGCAGGCGCTATATCCGCCGGTACTAGGGCTACAACAACAGCAGTACGTTCTGCGGTATCCGGGAATAGCTTTTCTACGGTTCTTCAGAAATCTGTAAATGCAGCTGTAGATGGTTTTGCAGATGGCTTTATGGCAGGAGGCATCGTTGCTGGCGCATCACAAGTTGCTAGCGGAGGATTTAAAATTGCTGCTAAGCTGGGTGCAAAATCAGGAAAGGACAGTGGAATAAAGCTTGGTAACACCAAAATATTATCACCAGATGCAGTTTGGCAAAAGAATAATGGAGGCACTTTAATAAAAATTGGAAAAACTTTTAGAATTGATGTTGGCTCAAATACATTATTGCATATGCATCTTCCTAAAGTCTCTTCGCATATTCAGATCGGTACGGTTTTATCAGCTGTATATGGGAGCATATATGGAGGGCTAAAATGAAAAAGCATAAAATTACTTGCTTTTATTACAGGAAATATTATGATACGAAGTGTCAATTAATTCATTGTTCACTTACACTACTAAACTAAAATTCATCTGCATTGTGACATTGAAAAGATGAGGGGTGAGTTACTAACCTACGATGGTACAATTAGATCTAAAATTGTTTTATATTTCTAAATTAAGGTCAGCACAATAGGATATTATAAAAACGGATCGGCAGTATTTTTGTCGATCCGCTTTTTATACCCTGTTGCTTTTCATCTGCTGCCCTGCTGTTTTACGATATCTCCCACAGATTTCTTATCTGCCCTTTTAAGGTGTCATACTCCCATTCCTTGCTTGAGTTGGCATAGGAGTTTGGGTCATTGAGGATAAATTTACCGTTTTTGTATTCCTTTACAACAAGGAAATGCCCCGACTGCGTAAAGTCACCCGGTCCTACGACTATGATCACCGAATGCCCTTTTTTCAGAGCAGAGGTCATTTTCGACTTATCGAGCGGTAGTTCGGTCGCGGTCAGTCCGAGCTTTGCCGCACCTTCGCTTATCAGCTTCCACGACGATCCGTTTCCGCGCCTTGTGTAGCCGCACCTTTGCGACATATCCATGACATAAGCCGGCGAAAGCTTTGTGTCGCCGGTGAGATAGACCGCCGCCATTGAAAGGCAGGTCGGTCCGCAGCCGGTTAGTCCTGCAAAGCTGCCGCTGTATTTTTTGTAGCCCCACCGTTTGTCCCACTGCATATAAAGCGGTACGCTGCCGTTCCCGTTATCGTCCGGATCGGTCGGTTTTTTATCCTTGCACGCCGGGTACGACATAACATAATCCTCAGTCTCAGGATTCCTTGCCAAAAGATCGATAAGCTCACAAGGATATTTGTTGAAGTCTATTCCGTTTTCCCTTGCGTATGCCCTGACCTGCTTTTCGGCGATTTTATACTCGGACCGGCTTTTGTCGATATTGCTGCTGCAGCCGAGCACCACAGCCGCCGCCGTAATTATCGCAATTATTCCTGCTGTAACCGAGCATATTATCCGTGTTCTTCTTTTTCTAACCGTCATTTTCATTTTTGCCGCCTCATTTTTCAAAAAAAGATGCATGAAAGGAAAATCCTTTCATGCATCTATCTTATAGGACGGGATAGGAAAATGTTTCAAGAAAAGCTCGCTATATTCTTACGATTTTCTTAAAATTCAACGGATGTGTTCATTATCCGGGTCGGTAACGTCTATTACAAGCTTTGCAGGCAGCAGACCCTCCGCACTTGCGTATACGGTAATGGGCTTTTTCTCGCCTCTTGTACCTATAAGTGCCGCTATGACACCGGCGCGCATCTTACGGTCTATGCAAGCCGGGATGTTATGATCCGCTATATCGGAACCGGTACCTATCACAAAGCCGTTACCGGTAGTATTAAACGACACATAAGGCGTTGCGTCGGGCACGGTGTTGCCGTTTTCGTCCACGCAGGTGCAGTGCAGCACGGCAACATCAAAACGGTCGGCAAACAGAGCTTCGGTCTGCATGGTAAGCTTCAATGCGTACGGCTTGCCCGAGGTCACAACGCGGTCGGAAGCTACCTCCTTACCGCCGATATAGCCCTTTGCCACCAGCTCGCCCGGAGTGTACTCTACCTCCCACGAACCGTGACCGTACTTTTCTATATCCTTTTTGCCGAGGCTCTTGCCGTTCAAGAACAGCTCAGCCTGCTCGCAGTTGGTGTATGTCCATACATTTATAATGTCACCCTCACGTCCGCGCCAGTTCCAATGAGGCAAAATGTGTATCATAGGTTTGTCAGACCAAAGCGACTGGTTCTGATAAAACGCGTCCTTCTTCTGCAAAAACAGATCGAGCGCACCCGACTGTGAGCACAGTCTCGGCCATAGAGCCTCGCCGCGGTGCTCAATTCCAGCCCACTGATAGCCTCCGGCTATCCATTCCCGTTCCATAAAGAACTTCCAGGTGTTCTCCCTGCCGCGGAACCACTCGTTCGTATCATGGTCGTACGCATTGATATATCCACGCTTGAAGCAATCATCCATATACCAGCCGCGCGTAGTGCCGGTAGCGCAGTTTTCCGATGAGAATATCGGCAGCTCCGGATGCTTTTTGTGTATTCCGTCATACTGCTTTAAGTTATAGTTGATGCCGAATATATCCATTGAATTGGATATTGAAGCGTTTATAGGATCGACCGAAATTGCGCTTGTGACAGGTCTTGTTGTATCAAGGCGCTTTACAAGTGCCGCCATGCGCTCATGAAAGCGCTTTCCCGTCGGCGTAACATGGTGATTCTCCTCATTTCCGAGCGACCACATAATGACACTCGGACGGCTGCGATCACGCTTCACCAATACCTCGAGCTGATCAAGATATTCGTCGCATGAACCGAACCACCTTGTTTCGTCCATCACGAGGAAGCCCTCCTTGTCGAAGGCGTCCATGGTCTGCTCGCTCTGGCAGTAGTGCGAGGTGCGGTAGCCGTTGCAGCCCATTTCCTTGAGCAGCTTTACACGGTAGCGCTTTATGCGGTCAGAGACAGCCTTGCCCTGCAAGCCGTAGTCCTCGTGGCAGCAAACGCCCTTAATTACAACATGCTTGCCGTTAAGGAAAAATCCGTGTTCGGAGTCAAAGCGTATCGTCCTGAAGCCGAAGTGTGTGGTAACATTATCGATCTCGGTATTGCCGCGCAGCACGGTAGTTTTGCAATAATAAAGGTTGGGTGTTTCGGTATCCCAGAGCAGCGGATCGTTCACCGTGATCTTCTGCTTAATGGTCGCTTTGTTTTCAAGCGGAACATTTACGCTCTGTGTGACGGTCGCAACGGCATTTCCGTCCTTATCGGTAATGTCATTCTTAACATAAACGCGGTGATTTTTGTAGTCGTCATTGCGTAAGGTAGTCTCGATCGGGACCTCCCATTCGCTGTCGCTTATCTTTTTCGGTGCGACATATACGCCGTACATATCGACCGACACCATATCGGTCTTGATAAGCCATGTATTGCGGTAGATACCGCCGCCGTCATACCACCAGCCTTCATGGCTCGACGCATCGATGTGAACAGCAATAACGTTCTGCTGATCACCGTAGACCGCATAGTCGGTTATATCGACCTCAAACGGAACATATCCGCAAAAATTACGCTTTGCAATACAGCCGTTGACATACACGGTGCAGCAGTTGGTAACGCCTTCAAAATAGACGGTGAGATGCTTTCCGCGGTCACTTTCGTCCAGCTTGAAGGTCTTTCTGTACCATGCATTGGGGGTCTCGACAAAGCCAAGTCCCTCATTGTACTCCTTATCCGGGGTGTGTGAAATAACATAGTCGTGCGGCAGAATAACGGTCTGCCAGTTTTCGGTCGAGCCGATCTTATCCTTTGGCCACCATGTCGTGTTGTCAAGATAATTTTTTGATGCCGGACCCCAGTTAGCTGATTCGGCCTTGGCATGCTGGTAAAGCGGTCCTTTTTCGGAAGGATAGCGTCCGGAATCTATTTCACCTTCATGAAATCTCCAATTATAATTGAATAATAATTTTTCACGCATGATAATCTACCTCAAATCTTCAGGAAAGTTCAATCCGATATACGGTCAAACACCACTATTTCACTTTCATAATCATTGTACAACAGCCATTCAAATCCTATATTCATAAGTGCCGCACCGGAATACACCTTGCCGGTTGTCCTGTTCTTGTATTTTGCTTCGCCGCAAAGTCCGCGCAGCTTGGTGTAAAGGATCTTGTGACTTGCATAGCCTTTGATGTTATATTTGCACAAAATGACGGTGTTTTTATCCTCTGAAACAAAGTTTATAGCTACTTCATTGCACTCAAACGGAGAGGAAAGGCGGTAGCAGTCGCCCCTGTGGAACACGGGACCCAGCTCTTTGTAGCGCTTTATCTGCTGCTTTGCAAGTTCGGTCTCCTCGTCGGTAAGCTTTGAAAGATCCATTTCATAACCGAACTGACCTGCCGTCGCAACATCACCGCGCATTTTGAACGGTGTCGTACGTCCCACCTGATGGTTAGGGCATGCGGATACATGCGCGCCCATCGATGAATAAGGATAACACATGCTCGTGCCGTACTGTATGTACAGCCTTTCGACGGCATCGCTGTCGTCACTGCACCAGGTCTGCGGCATGTAATAAAGAATACCGGGATCAAATCTTCCGCCGCCGCCGGAGCAGCCCTCAAACAGCACGTCGGGGAAGCGTGAGGTTATGGTATCAAGTATTCTGTACAGTCCCAAAATATACCTGTGAACGACTTCGCCCTGTCTTTCGGGCGGCAGCTTATCAGAGCCTATTTCGGTCATATTGCGGTTCATATCCCACTTTACATATTCGATGTTTGCACTTGAAAGCACATTTGAAATGCTTTCGATTATGTAATCGCAGACATCGTTCCTCGAAAGATCGAGGATGTACTGATTGCGCCCCTTTGTCATTTCCCTGCCGTTTATGTGCAGTGCCCAATCGGGATGCGCGCGATAAAGATCACTGTCAGGAGAGACCATTTCAGGCTCAAACCAGAGACCGAATTTAAGACCGATAGCATTGAGCTTATCCGCAAGACCCGAAAGTCCGTCCGGCAGCTTTTCTTTATTAGGATACCAGTCACCGAGCGAGCAGTTATCGGTATTACGCTTGCCGAACCAGCCGTCGTCAAGAACAAGCAGATCAAGACCTATTTCCTTTGCCTTTCTGCCGATCTCGAGCAGCTTTTCCTCCGTGAATTTAAAATATGTGGCTTCCCAGTTATTTATGAGCGCATAACGCTCGATATCGCGGAATTTGCCGCGTGCAAGGCGCTCACGGTACGCTTTGTGGAAAATTCTCGACATGCCGCCGAGACCTTCGTTTGAATAAACCAGCACAGCTTCGGGCGCCTGGAGCTGCTCACCGTTTTCAAGCACATATGAGAAACCGAAGGGATTTATGCCGGTAAAAAGGCGCGCGGTATCATAGTTATCCATATCAGCACCGGCTTCAAAATTACCGCTGTAAACAAGATTCATTGCATATACTTCGCCTGAATCCTCATCGGTATTTCTCTTTGGAAATGCAACAAACGGATTGTGAAAATGGCTGCTTGCTCCGCGCTTGCTGTCGACCGACTGTTTTCCGCAGAAAAGAGGATGTCTTGCAACATGCCTTTCTCTTGCCCACGCACCGTCAAGGTGGATCATATCGAATTTTGCGCCCTCGGGCAGATCGATCGATGCGCTCATTACGGAATTAACGGTGCACTTCTCGCCGCGGTTTTCAAGTCTTACCGAGCGTGTGATAATGTCATAATCTTCAAAAACACTGTACGAAAGGAATACATGAAGATCCTTTACTGTATCTGCAAGTTCGATTTCAAGTGTGTCGACCTTGTCGCCCTGCTCGGTGTATGTAGCAGGAAGTCCCTGCAGTGCCGGCTTGCCGCTTGTTATTTTATGTGAAATATAATGCAGCTTTGATGCAGATGAACCGTCGGAAAATGTTACTGACAAAGCCGGAGTTCTCAGATCGGCACTGCCGTAGGTCGGATACTCCATACGGAGCACGCCGGACGATGCGTGCGGAATGTCAATTCCGAGAACGTCTCTGTAGCGTGTCAGAAAATAGAGGTCCCAGTCGTTTTCTTCGGGTATTTTAGCGCCCCAATAAAGGTGCAGCAGCACATCGGTGTCATATATGCCGCAGACATAGCTTGTGTTTTTGGTAGACAGATGGAATATTTTACTGTCGCTATTGTAGGTTATCATAGAATCATCCTTCCAATATTTCCTCCCATATGTACTTATACCATATATAGTGGTCTTTTTCAAGCACTTTTTTTACTATTTCAGTAAAAATCAAAATTATTTTGACATTCGGACAGTAATATTGTATAATAACTTAGGAAATAGCAATACACATAAAACAGAAAGTGAAGTGAACATAAATGAAAAAAACAGCGGCACTTATTTTTTGTGCTGTGCTTGTTCTCACACTGATCGCCGGGTGTAAAAAGAAGGGTACCGTTATTGATACAAAGGGTAATGGTTCTCTTACGTCCGACACGGTAAGCAATAATCCGAGCGGCTCGTCAGAGAGCACCGGCAGCGATGTTGTCATTGATGTTGATGATAAGAACGATGACTGGGGCGACGTTATAATAGACGTTGAAGACGGGGATAAGGGCAAGGATAAGGATAAGGATAAGGATAAAGACAAGTCACCGTTGAGCAGCTCTCAGTCAAGTTCAGGTTCTACGTCATCATCCGGCAGTTCGTCAAACAGTTCCTCGAGCAAGCCGTATGACGATAAGGATCAGGGCTTCGGACCGTGGGTCTGATACATAAGTTGTTAATTATAAGTATATAAAAGGGCATGGAACCTTTGTATGATCACAAAGGTTCCATGCCTTATTATTTTCTTCTATCTTCGGCGGGAGGCAAGCTCCCGCCGCATTTCCGCTTAAAATCAACATCATATGAATGTGATTTGGCATTATGACATACTTGTCCAGTTTGACAAAAGGATAGCGTTCCTCAAGACTTAATAACTGTTTCTCGGCTATCCTGCCATATTCACTGTATTCTATCGATCCGGCAGTTATCTTTGACAAAATGCATTTCTGTCTTTAGTGCATATCGTCACGAAATATGCACCGTCTAAACTGTAATCATAATCGCGTAACCGCGGATGCTTCCTGACAGGTAATTTTACTTTTTCAATACCCATAGCGCCAAATATCACCCCACCACACTTTTAAGCCCTTTCATATATTTATCGTTTCTTGTGGACATTATGTAATTCACAACCGCGACCTCGCCTATATTATTGTCTTTAACAAATCCGGCAAGGTCACCGGACGGGATCCAACGTGGGTCAACGACATATATTTCGGAATAATTGTTGCACAGCCACGGCACAAGCGCGTTTGCAAAGCTGTCCTTTAAAATGAGGAGGGACCTTCCCGTGCCGGCATCTGTAGTTATCTTTGTTAGCGCGTTGTCACCGTCTATGAATATCATGTATTTATTGGTGCTCTGTGTGCTTTCCGCTACGACCGGTATATGCACTCCGCCGGTCATTGAAAGGTTTTTGTATATAACAGCCTCGGTATTTACCTGCGGCATGAAATATTCGACCGAATCGGGATATTTTTTAAGCGCACCGTTGACCTTTGAGTCCAGCGTTCCGACAAAGCCCTCCACCTTGCCCGACGGCGTGCCTATATCGACCGGTGAAAAGCCAGCAGCAGCGGCAAACCCTATATACCCGTAATATGCACCGCGTGCAGTCCAGTGGTGGTCGGTACGGAAATAAAGATATTTGTCGGTATGCTGAGAAATATTGCCGTATACGTCAACCCCTGTGGCATCTGTGAGGCGCTCATAAACATACTCTATTCCCTGTTTTTGCGACTTCTGCTTTGACTGATTGTATTCTGCCGGAGCGTAAAATTCGATAGCTGACGGGATGAGGACATTATATACCTTTGTATCGGGCAGCCTGTCAGCCAGCCGGTTTATGACCGCTGCGTATTCACCGAGCTTTTTATAGCTGTTGTCATAGACCTCCATTGCCGATTTGCCGCTTAATATCGTATAGCCGTATACGTCTGCTTCGTCGTATTTTTCCCAACCGTTTTCCTTTGCATCGCCCGTTTTGTCCTCCGGCTCCTGAACCGTATCGGATGATGCCGCATCGGGCGACGGCTTGTCGGTATTGTCGTCCGCTTTTTCGGCATCTTCCGGCATATTCTTAATGACCACTATGCCGTCGTCGCGTGACCTTAAGCCCGAAAAGATATTTTCACGCCTGCCGTTGGCTGATATAAGGAAATCCCTCATCGGGAACTGATCGCTGTAATACTTTTCAAATGCGGTCTCATAACTGCCGTCAAAAATGGAGCGGAATGTGAATTTTGGCTTCTGCGCCAGCTCGCGGCGTTCCTTTTCTGACACCTCACGGTCCTTGCCTAAAAGGCTTGCAGCGGCTATTACAAACAGCGGCACAAGTACCACCGCGATAGACAGAAGGTATATTTTTTTGATCGTATTTTTCATATATACCGCCTCGCTTAAAATCTGAAATAAAGGAACGGACTGTTCGTAGCGCCGATAAGTGCCGCGATGCATAAAAACATCAGTACCGCATTATAGATCACGGTGAGCGAAGCCTCAGCCACGCCAAACCGCAAATCGCGCCTTTTCAGCTTCCCAAACATTCCTTTTACAAATGGTCCTACCGGCAGGCAGCCTATTATGGCTATTATAATGAATGGAATGTTGTTGTAAAGCATTGTAAGGTGCACCCGGTCGGCAAATGCGTGTCCCGAAAAGCCGAACATTATTGATAAAGCCTGTCCGAGTTTCGGAAACGACTCAAAATAGAATATCGTCCAGCCGATGTACACGACAAGCAGCGACCAGATATGCCGCAGTATCCGCGGAAGCTTTTGCAGCAGCTTGCCAAGGAGAAATTTTTCAAGCACAAGTATAAGAAAATAATATAAGCCCCACAGCACAAAATTCCAGCTTGCGCCGTGCCACAGCCCGGTAAGCGTCCATACTATAAACAGGTTGAGCACCTGACGGGCTCTGCCCCTCCGGTTTCCTCCGAGAGGTATATATACATAATCCCTGAAAAACGTACTGAGCGTTATGTGCCACCGCCGCCAGAAATCGGTGACCGAAGATGCAGTATAAGGGTGCATAAAATTCTCGGGATATTTGAATCCAAACATTTTTCCCATACCAATCGCCATATCGGAATATCCGGAAAAGTCAAAATATATGTAAAACGAATAAAACAACATGCCCATTATGACCGAGAACACCGGCGCAGAGGAAAGGTCTCCGCCTATAAATGTCTTAACCAGTCCATATGCGTAATCGGCAATAAGCAGTTTTTTCGCAAGTCCCGTCACGAAACGGCGCAGGCCCTTTGCAAAGCCGGTCACACTGATCGTGCGCTTGTCTATCTGATCCTCAATATCGGTAAACCGCACGATGGGTCCGGCAACGAGCTGGGGAAACAGCGAAACATACATCATAAAGCCTAAAAAGCCAGGCATTTTTTTGACGTTGACGCGGTACACATCTATAGTAAATGACATCGCCTGAAATGTGTAAAACGATATGCCTATCGGCATTTTTATTTGCGGCACCCCAAGCGACAGCCCGGTAATACCGTTAAAGGTCGAGACCAAAAATCCGCTGTATTTAAAGGCAACGAGTATACATAGACTTACCACGCAGCCAAGCGTCAGAAAGACCTTTGACGACGGTTTGCCTCTGCTTTTATTTATAAAAACGGCGCAAATGTAGTTTGCCGCTATGCACAGCAGCATAAGCAGCACAAAGACCGGCTCGCCCCATGCATAAAATATGAGCGACATGACGGTCAGAAGAACATTTTTAGCCTTTATACCCGGAATAATGTAGTACAAAAGCAAGGTTGACGTCAAAAACAAAAATACAAAAACAGGACTTGAAAAGACCATACCGCACCCCCGAAATGTGGCATTTGTTGTGTTACACCACAACCTGATTTAATTATATCATTGTTATGTAAACTTGCAAGCAACAGAACGGTTAAAAAAGTTTACATAATTATTACTAAAATTACATGTAAAACGGAACGTGCCCACTGTTTTCACAGTGGGCGCGTTCCGCTTAAAGGAAATAAATATAATGAAAAGGCGTCAGCAAATTTAAAGCGGTCTTAATCGACCTTCAAAACGACCTTACCTACGTTTTCACCGCGATAAAGTATATCGTGAGCGGCTTCCGCTTCGGTTATAGGCAGTATCTTATATATAGTCGGTCTGACTTCGCCGCTTGATACCTTTGGCCATACTTTTTTGACCAGCTCGGAAAGTATCTGAGCCTTGACCGCAGGTGTCCTTGAGCGTAAAGTGCTGCCTATGATACGGACGTTTCTTACATATATATTTTTGAGATCTATCGATGTTTCTCTTCCTGCAAGCGCCGCTATCATGATCCAGCGTGCACCGTGGGTAAGATACGGCAGGCATCTGCCCATCACTTCGCCGCCGAGACAGTCAATGGCTACATCGACCGAGTGGCCGTCCTCCAGCTGCTGCTTCAAAACCTCTACAATATCCATTTCATCGGTATTGACAACTACATCAGCACCGAGGTGTGTTATCGACTCTGCAATTCTTTTGTTCAGCACGGTCGTTATGACACGGACGCCGAACGCTTTTGCCATAGGTATTACAACGCTTGCCAGACCGCTGGCACCGGCATTCATAAGGAGCGTGTTGCCGCTTTCAATCTTTCCCTCCCAGAAAAGGTTCAGGTAAGCGGTGGCAAACGCCTCAGGCATTGCGGCAGCCTCAGCCATTGAGCAATTCTCAGGCACGGGCATGAGCATATCATACTTGACCGTTACATGCTGGGCGTATCCGCCGCCGCCAAGCAGCGCGCATACCTTATCGCCCGGCTTCCAGTCCGACAGCTTTGCCGCGGTCGCTCCGACCTTTTCAACGGTACCGGAGATTTCAAGTCCCATCCAATCGGGGCATCCGGGAGGCGGCGGATAGTCGCCCTCACGCTGCATAAGATCGGCACGGTTAAGTGCTGCATATTCTATTTTAACAAGTACATCCTCGTCTGACATAACGGGATCGGGAACATCGCTCCATGCGAGGCTTCTTTTATCGTCATCCTTGACCAATATAGCTTTCATTATTCCACCTCAAATTTCGTCAGTTTATGTTATCTCTTATTGCCTTGGTGGCACGCAGCTTGGGCTGCTCCTTTGAATTTATCGGTCTGTAGCTCTGCACGCAAAGATATGTACATACGCCGAGCTGCGGTCCGAACAGTCTTATAAGTTTTGAGTATTTGCCGTTTGCGAGAAAAAGAAATTTTGCATGCAGCTCTTTTTTCATTCTGTGTATGATATTGATGTTGGCGTACATCTGATCCTCGGTATAAGAGCCGTTCACGATTTTTACTATGTCCGCTCCCCTGTCCTCAATCGCGTGAGCGACCTTCATGGTCTCATCCTCATCAAAAAACTCATAGAAATGAACCGACATCAGCACCTCGCCGCCGCGGCTGTGTATCTTATCTATCAGCTCGCGTTGTTTTTTCACTGCTTCCTCATCATAGGTGATGCCGTACTTTTCCTGCTTATACATGTCGCCCATGACATCGCAAAGAGCAGCACCTGCTTCAAGTCCCATAAGAAGATACTGTTCGCACTCCTCGTCGGTATACCCGGTACTTTCACCGTTGCGATAACTCGTAATATATATAGGCTTGTCGCCGCAGTGGTAAAAGATCGATTTCAAAGTTTCAACGTTGCGGTATTTTCTTTCGAGATTTTCAAGCTGTATTCCGAAAGCCTCTGCTCCGTCATACATCGAATCGGTTATTATGCAACACGCCTCCTCAGGCGTTTTTGCCTGGACCATGGCAGTAAGCAGCGGCTTACTGTGTCCAAGAAACGAAATTTCTTTTTTCATTATATTATTTCTCTTTTCTTCCTTTAAGTTCTGTCGCGTGCTATTACGCGTCCGCCGTCTATCAGTATATTCACGCCGGTTGTAAACGCGCTTTTATCCGACGCCAGAAATAAGCATGCATCTATTATTTCCTTAGGCTCAGCCGCTCTGCCGAGTGCGGTTTTCATATTTGCCATACCGGGCCTTGTAAGCACCGGACCGGGAGAAACGCAAACACAGCGCACGCCGTACTTTGCTCCGTAGAGGGCGACCGACTTTGTAAGTCCTATCATAACGCCGCTCTTTGCCGCGGAGTAGTCAACGCTTTTGGCGCATCCTTCAGCACCGGTCACGGAACCTATATTGATTATAACGCCGCTTTTCTGCTCACGCATATATTTCATAACGGCATGATCAAAATAGAACTGCGCTTTTAAGTTTACGTCAATGCCCCAATCATATACCTCAATGGGCACATCCGGGAACTCTACCTCATTTGCCACGCCGAGTATCCTTACTGCGGCACCGCCGGCAAAGTTTATCATCACGTCGATGGTGCCGAAGGTTTTAACAGTATCGGCACAAACCTTGCATATTTCATCATAGTGTCTGACATCACAGACGGCGGTAAGCGTTGTGCCGGGGTGAGTCTTCTCAATTTCGGCTGCTGCGCTTTTGAGCGCATCACCGTTTATATCGACCATGACGACCCTGCCGCCCTCGTCTGCAAAGCGCTGACTGAACAAAAGTCCCATGCCGGAAGCGGCGCCGGTAACTATTGCCGTCTTATTGGAAAATTCCATAAAGCCACTTACTTCCTTTAACGCAAATTATATTTAATTTCCCTTTGATATAATTATATCGGATTTTTAAGTTTGGTAAATAGTAAAACCGATTTTCATTTGATATTTTCGAGCTAAATTTTGAGTAATATATTAACGCTCCTGCGATACTCTGTCGGCGACATTCCGGTAGCCTGCTTGAAGGTCCGGCTGAAATGATATACGCTGCCGAAGCCGCAGCTTTCGGCAATGTCGCTTATTAGCTTTTCGTCCTCCAGAAGCAGCTGCTTTGCCAGCTTTATCCTCATATCGATAAGGTACTGCTTTGGCGATACGCCGAAGTTCTGTGTAAACATCCTGCGGCAGTATGTCTCGCTTATTTTAACGCTTGCCGCTATCTCACTTACGGTCAAAAACGGATCCGACAGATTCTTTTCAATATAATCCGCAAGCTCTTTAGTGAGATAATTCACATTATTATCGGTTTCGGAAATCGTCGAAAGTATATCGTAAAAAACGCTCATTGATTTTGCGCGGTACTGACTCTGAAGATATATTCTCTTTAGCTGCTCGAACTTTTTCACCAGAACATCGGGCTTTTTCAGCTCGATAGTTATAAATTCATCAAACAGATCGTCTCTGTCGCATAAGAAGTTCATTACCGGGAAATAGCCCGTTTCATAACCGTGAAGATAATACGATGAGCCTTTTGGAATAAGCACGGCATGATTCTTATCTGATACTATGGTCTTTCCGTTATGGTAGTAACAGATCATTCCGGATTCACAGAATGACAATCCGTAGCAAGGTCTGTTTTTTATCTCATATCTTCTGCCGTTCGGTGAAAAAACCGTAAGGACCTCGTTTATGTCGATAACTGTCATGTCGTTGAAAGGTTTCAAGTCAACTACTCCTTTCCGCTGCGCTGCAAGGCACATATGATTCAAACATCGTACCGTAAACTGCATCGCTTTTGGGCTGCCGCAAAATCACGGGAAAAACGGCATATTAATTTTCTTTGGGTTCCGATGCTTTGGGCTGCCTGTCTGATTTTACAGAGACAGGGGCTTTGCCGCTGTCGGCAAAGCCCCAAAACGTCAGCGAACACGCTTTTTGCTGTTAGTATAAATCACGAACGCCGCCGCTGCAGCAGACACAATGCCTGCTATGGCAACAGCTATCGGCGAAACGCTGCGATCACCCGTCTCGGCACCGCCGGCGGCGCTTCCGGTATAACCGTCAAGCACTATTGACGCATCGTCGAAATAGATGTCGTTTCCGGCACCGGTAGCAATACCGTAATACTCGAACTTGCTCTCGGCCTCTATCCATATCTGCTGCCACTCTCCGACCTTAAGGTCGCCTACCTTGGCGATCTCCGCAACGGTCTGATAGTTAGCTATGCTGATAAAGTTGTTGAGTCCGACAAGTGTTATGACATCGTTGGGATTTGTAACATTGGTCGGTTTTACATAGATCGAGAACTTATACTTGCCGCCGATATCCAGAGCGTTGTCAAGAGAGCGAATGAGCGTAAACGCCTTGCTTCCGGCTTTACCCGAGTTGCGGAGCAGCGATCCCTTTCCGCTGTGGACATTTGCCGGGTCAAAGCCTTCAATCTCACTGTTATATATCGTATATGCTTCCGACATTGCAAAGAATTTTTCGTTGAGGTTGAAGTTCTCAAAGCTCTCGTCTATTCTTCCCAGTCTCCACTTGGCATATGCGAATACCACGTTTTCATCAAAGGTAAGTTCATCTATCTTTGTCTCAAATGATGAATCCGTGTACCAGCCGTCAAATATATATCCGGCGCGTTTAGGTGTGAAAAGATCGACATTTGCACCGACTTCACCGTTCATGAACTCGGTCGGCTGACCGTTGTTCTTAATGAACGCAACATATGAGCCGTAAACGTTTAGGTAGTCGAAATCAAGATCGGTCGTAACGGTCACACTTTCTATATAGAACTTGGCGTTGCCGTAGGCACCGATAGCGATATAGTTTGAATCCTCAAGACCGTTCTTATAGATCGCATTGAATGTGAACGTGACCTCTTTCCACTTGCCGTCTGTCGCAGTATCGGCTGACTGATAGGTCGAATTGCTGTTGTTAGTCCACGTTGCCTTTTCAGTGGCGGTAGTCACGTTGAACTGAACGATGTCAGACTTGATCTCAAGCATTTTATACCTGATCTTAACGGTATATTTTGAACCCGGGAAGGCTCTCATACGGTTGACGCCGTCAGAAAGAGTAAATCTGGTAGTCGCCGTCGTGCTCTGGTTGCTGCCGTCGGCAAACGAATAGCGCCAGACCTTGTTCCCGGTCTCGGGATCATCAACTATGCTCCAACGGTCTGAAGCATATTCAAGCTTCTTAAAGTATTCGGTAGGATACTGGTCGGCGGTAAGAACATTTTCATGTACTTTCCACTTCGCATATACCGTGCCCGAAACCGAAGGAGCTGAACTCTTATTAAGAGCCGTTTTAAAGTTGGGGTCAAGATACCAGCCCACAAACTCATGGTTTGATATCGAAGGATCAGCCGGCATATTTTCTATGGGCTCGCCCTTCTTTACCATTATCGGTTTGACGGTGCTGTCATAATCGGGAACGTTGGTCTTGAATGACAGCTCAACAAAATTATCATTGACCTTCCATGTAGCATAAGCGTCTATCTGACCGTGCTCAATGAGCATGCCCTCGTCAAGGCTTTCGGTTCCCAGTGCGGTGTCGAATTTCCATCCGAGGAAATCGTAGCCGTACTTTGAAGGTACAGGAAGAGCGTTTGCTCTGGTATTGTCCTCAACAAGGAGCGGTTCGCATGCGCTGCCGCCCTTTGAGTCAAAGGTTATAACGGTCTTGTCGCCCGATATCGAATATGTCTTGACAACAACGTTATCAAAGTCTATATCGGTAGCATATTCGACCGGTATGCTTATCTCACTGTAATCAAATATCACAAGATTTTTAAGGTCGTCAGATGTGCAGTAGAATGTGACATCTGCATGCTGCCAGCCGTTCGCATCGCCGCGCTTGAAAGAAGCAACGGTCGCGATAGGTCTCAGCCTGTTGCTGTTAGGCTCAAGGCAGGCAACACCTATCGATGTGGCATCATGGCAATAGTTAAGGCGATAATCAAATGATACCCTGTAAATTCCGCCGGCGACCGTCTCGAACAGACGGCTTCCGTCATCTATTGCAAAACGGTAATATCCGTTGCGATTGCGGAAGTTCTTGACGTTGAAGAAGGTGTTTCCGTCCTCGGTTTTCAACTGTCCGCGTGAAACGTAATTACTGCCGAGAGAAGTATCGTTATCGTCAAAGTTGGAATCGCCTGAGCTGTTCTCGCTGTATCTGTTTGCAGCATCAACGCTCCACTTGAACCCGTTTTCAAAATCCATAACAAAATCAGGCACTGCAACATCGACCGCATAAGGTCTGATGTCAACATCGTCTATCCACACCTTTGCGGCAGGTGACGAGGCATTGTCACGCGCAAGCAGAATGACATACGATTTTTCGGTCTTTGACGCTTCCGAATAGGTGAATACAGCCTCTGCATCGACCCACTTGCCGGCATTTGCGGCAGTGACGATCACTTCTCCACCTGAAAGGCTGTCGTTTTTAGTGCCGCCGGTTCTGCCGACGCCGTCTATTGCAGACGAGCCGATCTTTATGCTGACGCCGTCAGCACTTACATTTTCAGCGTAATATCTGAATCTCAGTTTATACATCTTACCGTCGGTAAGTGTAAGTCCCGAACCGGAGCCGACTGCACCCTCAAGACCGACATTGACTGTGCCCGTTACACCGCTCAGATCCGCAAGGAGCGCCGAGCCGGTAACACCGGGAGCGGCGTCAGACCTTGACAGTGTGACATCTTTGCCCGAAGTGTTGTTCGGATTAAAGATCCCGTCGCTGTCAAAATCAAGCAATACGCCGTCGTACTTCGCATACAGCTCGGTACCGTATATAGGAGCCGATACAAAGCGGTATGTAAGCGACTTGTCATACCAGCCAAGGAATGTGGACGATTTAACCTCCGGCAGACCGGCACCGAGACTGAGCGTAGTCTCTGATACTGTGCCGCGATTATTGAAGGTATAAATCTTTTCCGGATCGCTTATTGCTGAAAGTGCGATATCATCAATATATATCTTGGACGAACCGGTGTAATCATAAACATTCATCATAAGGAGTGGAAACTGCGCGGTATCACCGGTGGTAAAGGTAAGCGATGCATCCTGCCAGCCTGATGTAACACCTGTAAATGTCATCTGGGTGTAAGGAGTCGCCGCCTTACCGCCTGATTTGCCCACGCCCTCAGCTACCGCGCCGCGGAACTGGACCTGAATATTGCTTGATGTGCTGGTCGGTATATAATACCTGAAAGCGAGCACATATTTTGTGTTTGACGCAAGCTCAAGTCCTTTTTCGGTCCCACTGACCGAGAGGAAAGCCATGTTGGTATTGTTTTTGTTGTCTGTAAGGTTCAGGTACATGACCTTATTGGTCGCTGAACCGGTAGGGTCATCGGTCACGGTATGCGGCGTCATGCTGCCGACCTCACCGAGCTTTGAATATCCGCCCTCGCCGTTATTCGGATGATAAAGTCCGGTACCGTCGTCAAAGGAAAGCACGTTTGACTCCCACACGGCGTAAAGGCTCGTATTGTCTCCGGCTGTCGTGTATTTCTGTGACAGATCCTTGTTGTACCAACCCTTGAACGGCATTGCAGGTATCGTCGCCTCAGGCGTCGGCAGAGCCGCGCCGTTTTCAAGCGAAACGGTCGTGACGCTGCCGGCATTATTGAGGTAATATACGCTTCCTGCCGCGCTCAGATCAGATACAGCCAGCACGGTTACAAGTGATGCAACAATGCCCACTGCCGATATCATGCTGACGATCTTTGTAAATAATTTAGATCTCATGGTAAAACCTCTTAATAATTTTTATCAGTTATAAGCGGCTGTTGATTTACTTACGATCTCGTTCAAATTCTTTACTGCAGTGTCAACAAGATTGGAGACCGACTGGATCTTTGTTTTAACCTGTGCCGCAGGTGCGCCTGTAACGGGGCTTGTGAATGCCGTATCTTCTCTGCTGCCTATCGAAACGCTGCCTGCTTCATCAAAGCTGTAGAATTTTTCATCGGCAGGGTGATTGCCTATATCAAGGTAGAACTGGGTCGCATCAGCAGTTATGCAAAGCTGGGTAAGGTCATAGTTTTCATTATCGAGCCAGTAGCGGATGAAGTACGCTCCTGCATCCGGATTCTTGGCACCGGCTACGATACCGTACATACGGTAGTTTGAAGAAAACATCTGCTTACCGCCGATATCAACGGTCGGCAGATAAACATATCCTATGTCATCAGCAGACATTTCCTTGAAATAACCTTCCTTACGGAGTCCGAAAGAATCGGTTATAACGATACCGGTGAGGCCCTGCATAAATTTCTGATAGCTTCCTCCGAGTAAGCCCTCATCTCTGACATCGGCATACCACTGATACGCCTTTACAAGGTTCGGATCGTTTACATTGTTTGAGAAAATTCCGGTCTTGTAATCGTATTTGATGAATGCCGTGTCATATATAGCGGTTATCATCTGAGGCGTCATCATACCGCCTTGATAGTTGCTGCCTATGGATTTGACATCCTTGAGCACCTTCTTGAGGTTGTCAAGGGTCCATTCGCCCTCATCATAGTATTGCTGAGGAGTCTTTATGCCGTTTTCTTCAAACAGGTTTTTATTGTAATAAACGAAGTCGGCACCGACCCACGGTGAGCCTATGGAGTTGAGCATATAGATGTCACCATTGAAGGTGCTCCTTGCTATCATTCCCTGATCCCAGAACGGCTCGTTAAGATCGATGGTCGAGCACTTGTTGATAGGCTGCAAAATCTGCATCGTAAGCGGAAAAGACTGGTCACCTTCGTTTGAAAGACAGACATCCGGGATATCGCCTGATGCAATTTTGGCCTGAAGGTTCTGAATATAATTTGACTGAGGAACCATAAACAGCTCGACCTTTATGCCGATATCGTCATTTATCGTGCTGAGCGCAAGCGCACCCTCGGACTGAGTATGGTCACGCCATGTAGCAAATCTGACTGTAGAGCCCTTAATGCTCTCCGGCATGCTTGCATACGGATCCCAATCCGGATCGGCATACTTTGAATCGGCAGCAACGTCCTTGCCCGGAACCTTTATGGCTCCCGATGAGTTGCTTCCGGCAGAATCGGCAGCACTGCCGCCGCTGCTTGAATCTTTGCTGCTGCCGCTACATCCGGCAAGAGCTCCGAGGATCGTGCAGGCGATAAACAGTGAGCTTATAACTTTTTTAAATGATATTTTCATATGCTGCTCCATTCTTACCCTTACAACAGGGGTAGCTGTGTGAGATTATACTGTTTATAACAAATACTGCCGCCGCCGCAAATGCCAGAGTTATGAATACGGCCGCCGGAACACTTGAGTCCCCGGTCGAAGAACCTGTATAGCCCGTAAGAGCGACATTAAAGTCGTCAAAATACATATCAGCTCCGCCAACCGTCATAAGTCCTATGTAGTTATCCTTAGCGGTAAATGTATAAGTTATCCTGTTCCACTCTCCGACCTTAAGATTTCCGTAATCGATTATCTTTTCGGTGGTGTTCGGCTTGGTAAGTCTCGTGTTAACGCTTACACCGGCAAGCGAGATCGTGCCTGCTGAATCTGTAACGTTTGTGGGCTTGACATAGAAGGTAAGAGTATACTGGCCGCCCTGTTTCAGCATTGACGAAGTGTCGCGGCAAAGTGCAAAGCTTCTTGTTGCGGTCTGCGTGCCGTCACGGAAAATGGAGGTGCTTCCGCTTCTTATACCCTCTGCCTTATATGTAGGAGAGTCGGGTGTATTGAAGCTGTAGCAGGTTGCAAGGACCTTAACAATATCACTCGGCAGGTTTTCAAATCCTTCATTTACATTGCCTATAAACCATTTGGCATACAGCGTCTTGGGATTTTTGTCAAATTCACTACTGCTGCACGGCGTCATGTACGACGCATCCTCATACCAGCCTGCAAAGGTACAGCCTGCCTTTTTAAGCTCGGGGAATCTGAAGGTGTCGCCCGGATCGCCGAAAGCAGGATCAGCATTGATATCGCAGCCGGTCTCAAATACGACCGATGTGCTGCCGTAGTTGGACGAATGATCGCTTACGGTCTTAAACACGACATTGTCGATATCAAGCTCCGCGGCGCCCTTAACTGAAATATTAAAAAAGCTCAGGTTATTGGTATTTGCCTTTGCAGTCATAGATATCGAAGCCTTCTGCCATGCAGATCCGCCTGACAGTCGTCCCGTTATTTCTTCAACGCTGGTAGCAGTGACCCAGGCGTTGCCGCTTGCCGACTGCATGAAAAGCGCTTTGAATGTCGAATCAGAGCTTTTCAGGCGATAATCAAACTCAACTATGTATTTGTTTCCGTGATAGCCTGCAAAAGATACGCCGGCATTGTTGAATACCGTTCTCGAATCAGCGGTTTTGTTATCGCCGCGATACTTCATGTAGGTGTTTCCGTTCTCGGTCACAAGTTCAAAAGCTTTACCGAGCAGCGAGGCATTGAAATTTTCAAAATCACATATCCAGTCCTCAGACTGCCACTTGGCGTAAAGCGTAATACTTTCGTTGCCGAAAACCGTTTCGGTATACTGATTGTACAGCTGCTTATCGGTGAACCAGCCGACAAAACGTCTGGCGGTCACCTTGTCCGGAACAGGAAGTATAAGTTCTTCGCCCGGATAGCCGTAAATGGTGTTTACCTTGCCGAAGTTATTCTCAAAGAATATAGCAACCGCTCCATCGGGTATGGTGTCGCTGAGCTCACTTATAAGCACATCATCAATTAGCACCGATGCCGGAACATCATTGGCACTTCCGCCGTCAGGCAGACCGCTGAGACCCAAATACAGCTTATCGGCTGAAATGTAATAGATCTCGTCGGTGTAAAGTGTAGCACCGGTAGTAAAGCTGCCTGTTACGGTGACCCAATCTGTTCCTGATTCTCCGGTAACATTGTTCCAACTGTAATTAAAGCCGCTGATAACAAGCTTTGGACGGGTGGGATTATAGGCAGACTGGCTGCCCTGCATTAATTTAAGCTCCCCGCCCTTCATACCCGGCAGCACCTTGACCTTTGCGCTTATTGTGTAGGTAGTTTTAGCTTTTAATCTGAATGCTTTTGAACCGGTTGCATCGTACATACCCAATTCTATATTGTTGGTCGAGCCCTTGGGTGACGAAAACTTAATGCAGCTGTTTGAAGGATCGTCCGGATCGGCAATAATGCTGTAGGCATTATTTGAACTGTCGGTTACTCCGCTCTCATTAAATCCTAAAAATGTTGCATTATATTTTGCATAAAGATATATGTCCTGATCAGGATATTCGGTGACTTTGTTTTTAAATGTAATGTCGGTATACCAGCCTTCAAAGAACATTGACTGTTCGGGACGTGTAGGTCTCGGGATCACGGTACCTGCCGCGCAGGTTTCTTTCGTGACGATACCGCTGTTATTCTTTGTAGCGGTTATGACCGAACTGCTCCAGCGCGCATAAAGCGTTGTGCCGGTGCTTGTTAACTGATATTCGTAACCGACATAACCGGTCTTGCATTCGGGATCGGTGTACCATCCCGCAAGGGCTTTGTCCCCGTTTTTAATGCCCGACGGGAGAATTACCTTTGAGCCTATCTTGCCGAGCACCGGTGCGGCATAATCGCCGCCGTTGCTCTCAAAACGTACGGCTCCGACTCCGTCTTTATATCTTACCTCTTTGACTGTAACCGACTCAACGGTATTCCCTTTGTCCCACAAAAGCTCCGTAACTTCCCCGCCATCCTTGAACACCGGAAAATTCAGGCCAATCCGCTTTAGCGGATATTCAGACTCGTCATTCCTGTAAATTTCAATTTCCTTAATCAAGGCTGTGACCACATTTCTCTTTTCTTCGTCATTTATTATATTATAAACGCAGTCGAAATTCACCATGATTTTGTAAATATTCTCAAGAGTAATTGCCTGCTGCTTAATTGCATCTCGCCGAAGTCTGGCATCTTCGATTTTTTCCTCCAGCTCAACAATGACATCATATAGGGAATCTAACCGCAAGGTCATATCATGAAGCTTTCGTTCCCGATATTTTGCATCAGCAGGGAGACTGTCAATTTCCCGTTCCAATCTTGTTTTATTCA
>ERZ779894.1363-NODE-1363-length-25101-cov-3.921504_pt1 | contig 25101 bp, 30 predicted proteins | sample MGYA00511587_ERZ779894 | MGnify/ENA primary metagenome ERZ779894 (study PRJEB29588, sample SAMEA2160490) | human gut metagenome | biome: human gut; feature: human-associated habitat; material: faeces | place: Denmark | collected 2008/2010 ... | reverse complement strand
GGTGCGCTTTGCGCTTCGGCCTTCTTTTCAGCCGTTTTTCCGTCCCGCCGTCCCTACGCGGCCTGTCTTCACATCACCAGTCTCACGGGCCTCTTTCGAGCTTTCCGGGCGGCCTCTTGCTCCGCCCACCGTATCCGCTACGGCCTTCATGCCGCCCAAACCGGCTTCCTTTTCACGGGGCATTCTGGCTACTTTCCGGCTAGGTGCCTGGCGTGTTCGCCTTCCCCGTTCGTTGTGAAGTCATAATACCAAATGGAAACACAAAGTAAAGCAAAAAGTTTACAAATGGTATCACGATAAATATAACAATACCGCCGACACCAAACGGCATCGGCGGTCACGCCCCATAAGGCACAAAAAAAGCCCCTCGCGGTGAGAGGCTAGAAGAAGGTATAGAGAGGGCTATTTACAGCTTACGTCACTCCACGCCCATAGGACGCGTCCGACGATGGCCTTGGTCCAGTCGCCCTCGAAGTCTTCCATCAGGCTGTAGACCTCGGGGGGATTCTCGGCGGCATTATCTGAATAGTATGTGATACGGTAGTCGCGCTTTTTGGGTTGGTTTTCTGCCGCCACACGTTTTATTTTTCCGCTACCATCGAACGGATCGAGGACAAGCATGATTCTTCCTTTGAAGTTCATCACGTCCTTATCCTGTCTATCCACCAGCACAATATCCTGCGGCTTGAGCGTCGGGACCATTGAAGTCGAGTGTTTACCCAGCATGACGGCGATAAGATCGCGCTTATGCTGGATGGCCCTCTGGTGGCGCCAGACGAGGAACCACGAGATGAGTTCATTTTGCGGAATGATGCCAGGGCCAGCCCCGACCTCTTCAACCAGAGGGACAGCAAGATAATCTTCATCGGGGGGAGGGGGAAGATCTTCTCCGGCCGGAGCTATACGTGCGTCTACGAAACAAACATTTTTCGATTGTTCCTGCTGAGCATCACAATAGAATGAGACACCTAAAGTATCAAATATTTTTGATACTTCGACGACTGTAGGGTTACGATCTCCTGAAAGCCACCGCGAAAGTGTAACAGCGTTTACACCGCATCTTTCTGCAAGCTTGCGGATACTCCCCGCATCGTCAGCAGCTTTTCTAAGCGTGGCTATAACTGAGTCAAGAAAGGTTTTCATGAAATAATGATACCAATTGGTTGCAAAAAGTCTATGCCACATATGGTATCGGTATTTACTTTACCGATACCATAAGGTACGATCTGTCGCATGGAAGCACGAATCGTTTCAGAACTCCGATTTTTTTTGATGGAGCACAAAATTTCTGCTCGTCGTTTGGCTCTTGAAGCAGGTGTTACCCCGGTAACCGTAACTCGCGTGTTATCTCGTGAAAGGAAAGATATGGTTTCTGCAAAAGCTGATGCGCTGCGGGATGCTATGTCTCGGATAGCCGCTCCCAATACTCCCAGCGAACCCGAAGAGGTAAGCCATGCTGACTGATTTTTTGATCGCCATCGGCGTCGTTGTCGTCGTGGCCTTCATCTTTTCCCCTGCGCGCTAACCCCTTCACGCACCGTCTGGCTACGGCTTCCGGCGTCGAGTACTCCTCGGCGCGGTAGCACTTCCAGCTGATGGTGCCGCCGGACAGGATGCGGACGCGCCAGACGGGGCCGCGCAGGGTGATGAGCAGGTGAACAAGTTCCATACCGCTACTACAACACAGCGGACCACAAGAAGGAATTGCAAAATGAATAAGTTGTTACAGGCCGTTGCAGCCAAGACATACCAGCTTTGCAGGACCTATCCCGGCGGCATCCGGGCAATGTTTGCAGGGATGCGTGAGCAGCATGGGTTATCAGAGTCATCCGTCTACGCCGACCTGAACCCGAACAATGGGCAATCGACGCTCCGGGTGTGGGAACTGGTCAGGGTAATGGAAGCGACCGGCGAGCATGGGCCGCTCCGGGAGCTTGCCAACTGGTTCGGGTACTCGTTGGCGTCCGCCGCCGATGAGGAGCCGGACGCTCCGACGCTCGAAGCCGAGGCGTTGCAGGACTACCCGCCGTTGGTGGCCTTCCATGAAGGCTGCAAGCTCTACCGCCAAGGCAAGATCACGCTCGCGCAGCTCGACGAACTCAAAGACAGGGCGTTCAAGGAAGTCCGGGAAACCTTCTGCCGGACGGTCAAGGGGGACGAATGAACCTCACCTTTTCCGCCCACGCGCTCGACCGTTGTTTTGAGCGGGGCATCTCCCTTCAGCTTATCGCAGATGCCCTTTTTTCGGGACGCTTGGAACGCTACGGCGACCGTTATGTCGTGGTTCATGGACGGCTCAAAGTCGTAGCGGAAAGGCAGGGCGACGTTTGCGTCGTTGTGACGGCCTACCGCGCCGTCGAAACCAGTAAAAAGCGCATGGCCCGGAAACGCCGCCAGCAGGTCCGCAGATTCCAGCGCGCGAGCCGGAAGGAGAGCGGGATATGGTGGTAGCCGTGAGCCTTTTTCGAGCGCGTTGATATTGCCAAAAGAAAAGGCCCCCTGCTGGAACAGGAGGCCAAACAAAAACACCAAACAATGGAGACAATATACCTATGGAACAAGGATATGTCAAGCTCTGGCGGAAATGCCTAGATAGCGGGCTGCTCCAAAACGGCCCCGCGTGGCAGCTCTTTGGCTACCTGTTGCTCAAGACTACATACCGTCACCATCGTCAAATCGTTGCGGGCATGGTCTTTGATCTTGAGCCGGGGGAAGTCATCTTTGGACGAGCTAAGGCAGCCTCTGATCTGGGGTTGAGTGAAAAGCAGGTAAGAACAGCTTTTGAACTGCTCAAAAAACTCGAAATTGTGTCCAGCAGATCGACCAACAGATGTACAGTAGTTTCTTTTTTAAATTGGCATAGATACCAAGATGAAAGGCCAGCGGAAGGCCAACAGAAAGGCCAGCAGGAGGTCCAACAAGAGGCCAGCAGAGGGCCAGCAGAGGGCCAGCAGAGGGCCACAAACAAGAAAGATATAAAGAAAGAAAGTAAGAAAGAAGAGAGAAAGACAGATCTTGCGCAGAGCGATGCTGGCGCATCCTCGGCGCCGGAACCGGAAGGTGAGCAGGAACAGTCTGTAGCCATGATCCCGCTTGCTGACGGTTCCGAGTTTCCGGTCCCCGCATCTTTGGCCAGCGAGTACGCTGCCGCTTATCCGGGGGTAGACGTGGCTGGTGAGCTTGCACAGGTCAGGGCGTGGTGCCTGAGCAATCCCCGGAAGCGGAAAACAAAAACTGGGGTACGGCGGTTCCTGAACTCATGGCTTGACCGGGCGCAGAACAACGCCAGCAGGTCGAGCCCTATCCAGCAGCGAGCCGCCCCTATGACGGCGAGGCAGGTGGAAGCTGCGGAACGCGGCGATTTTGCGGAACAGGTTTTGAAACTCGACGAGGTATACAGAAATGGCGAGTTTGCAGCTTTTGGCTCTGGAACTCAGCAAAGCGTTTGTGCTCTATCGGCAGCCGAGGCCCGCGCAGGCGGAATTCGAGTTGCTGGTCAGGACTTGGGGCGACGTGTTGGCTGACGTGAGCGATGCGGAGTTCCGCGAGGGGATGCGTCGGACGCAGGCCGTCCTACGGTTCTTCCCCGTTCCTGCCGACGTGATGCGGCAGGTGGAAGAGGCCAGGAAACTGACGCCAGCTGTGAACCGCGAAGCCTTGCCTGAAAATGCGTTGACGTTTGATGAGCGGTGCGAACTCGGTACCGACTGGTGCGCGAAGATTCTCGCCAACCTGCGGGGGAAGATGGATGCCCGGAAGCAGGGAAGGCCGGATATGCCCTTGAACGAACAGCTTGCCAATTTGCGGGCGTTGGGGGTGGAGCAGTGACGGCCTACCGCTTTGTCCTGCACTGCACGCCCACGGCACAGGCCCGAGTCCGGCACACCGTCCGTTGTGGGCACAGCGTGGCTTACAAGTCTGCAGGGCAGAAGAGCGCGGAAGCCGTGCTTGACGATCTTCTTTCGAAGCGCGCCCCGGAAAAGCCTTTAGATGGGCCGCTAGTACTCGAATTCATCGCGGGGATGCCGATACCTGCATCGACCTCGAAAAAGCAGCTAGAGGCCATGTTACGCGGCGAAATCGCCCATACGAAGAAGCCGGACCTCGACAACATGGCGAAGCAGCTCAAAGACGCCATGACGCGCGCGGGGTTCTGGAGGGATGATAAGCAAGTGGTGGCCCTACGCTGTTCAAAACGCTACGTCGCCGTCCCGCATTGGGAGGTAGCCGTGTACACACAGGAGGAAGCGCAATGAATGAACGGAAATTGCTGCTCGGCTGGAAGCGCATTACGGAGTACACCGGAATTAGCCGCCTGCTCATGATCCGCTACGCCTACCCCGTCCACGATTGCGATAGGGCAACTCATCTCGGGTACGGCGTATGCGCTTATACCGACGAGCTTGACGCGCACAGGGAGGCTATCAGTGCATAACATCGACATTACGATACTTGGTGAAAAGGCTCTTGTGGCGCTCATGCAGCGGCTGTCGGAAGCACGTGGGAAGCACCCTGTTTTTGCGGAGGGCAAATACCACGCGCTTGGCGTTATCGGGGGGGAGTACCGTGAGCTTGTACACGCCGTTGAGCACGAAACTCCGGAGCGTATCCGCGACGAAGCCCTCGATGTAGCTGTGACCGCACTGCGGCTATGGCTTGGGGAACACAAGGTTGGTGCTCATGAGTGACGTGTGGGTGAGCCAGTTCGAACTGTCAGAGTCCATCGGTGACGTGGGGGCGGTCATCCTCTGCGCACAGTGCGGTGGACGTTCATACTTTATCCCCCGGAAGCCCACAGGTTTTCTTCTGGAGCTGCTTGGTCGGCAGCGTATGGCGGCCCTCTGCACCGAATTTGGGGGGATGCAGATCGTCGTGCCCAACCTGCGCCGTGGTGAACCGTTCAAAGGACGTATCCTGTCCCGTCTGGAAGCAGGGGAGAAGCCGGACGCCATCGCCGAAGCCCTTGGCGTGACCACTAGGTACGTCCGTCGGCTCAAAAAGCAGCTTTGCGGGAACCCGGAACCACAGCAGCAATATAGGCTGTTGTAGAACCTTGTTCACGGTGTCCTCCCCCTATTCTCTTGTGCGAGAGTGGACGCAGGAGGATATTTTTTATGGCTGTTCTTCCCTTGCGTCACTTCTCTCCCCTCGAATTCCGCTGCAAGTGCGGGTGCGGCGCGGGCATGGAGAAGAGCCAGCGGTCGCCGTATGACCCCTTATTTCACCTCCATCAGCCCCGATGACGTGTGGGACTGGGGGATGGACGCCAAGGGCCTCGCGTGGGCGGTCGTTCACAGCGAAGAGATGGAGCACCCCGCGGCCTTCGCCGCCCCGCTCCGCTACGAAACCCTGACCGTCTGGACGCGGGACTCGTGGACTCGCTACCGCCGCCCGATGAAGGACAAGGAGAACACCGAGTACGCCATTGCCGGGGACGGCGAGCGCAAACACGGGCTCGGCACCGTGCGTTGGTGCCGACCTCCCCCATGACCGGGCTCCCCGCCACGGACGATGTGCTGTCCCTGATCCTGCGCATCTACAGGCGGGACTCCGAACTCGACAAGATGCTGTTCGACCGGGCCGTCCCTCTGCTCAATGTGGGCGGCGTAAGCCAAGAGCATTGGGACACGTTCGTGGTCGCCAGCTCCAACGCCCTCATGAGTACGGAACCGGGCGGCATCACCGCGCAGTACGTGGAGCCGTCGGGCACCGCGTTTCAGGCACAGGCCGAAGCCCTTGCCCGCGACGAGGCCAGCGTGCGGGAAATCGCCCTTCGCATGGTCCGTCCACAGTCCGCCGTGGGAGAGTCCGCCGAGTCCAAGGCCATCGACAAAACACAGCTCGACACGCAGCTTGCCAGCTTCGCCCGGCGCAGCGGCAGCGCGGAAGCCCTCTGTTGGAAGCTCGCCGCCCGGTGGCTTGGAGCTAAGGAGGACGGAATCGAGGCGAAATACAACGAGTCGTATGATGTGGGCGAGGCGACGGTGAAGATCAAAGGCAAGGAGCCCGGGAAGAAAGGCCAAGGGTGATTATATCATCAAAGCGTGATGACTCGCTTACTTCCAATTGGGATCTTCCTTTAGTTGCTCCATCAGAAGAAATTGGATCGCCTTGTCCGGCTTGCCGATAAATATATAACGGGCATATTTACTCGGGGTATCTATTGCTTCAGGTACATCTTTCACTTCAACTATCATTCCCCAAGCTTTTTGAGATGAAGGCTGGTAGGCGCTGATAATGAAATTATTGCCGCAATCATGCGGTTTGCATTGCTGCCTGACAAGATATGTTTCACCATTGCACTGTACCATATTGGCCGTTCCAAGTGCCGTAAGGCCATGGAATATCCACTCAGGGAGATCCGCCCGGGTCTCGCCTTTCAGTGCCTGTTCCCATGCCTGGGCCTGTTTGTCGGATATGGACGAGGCATAGGCGCCGATGCTGGCCAAGAGCAGAATACCCAACACTGCAAAGGCTATGATCGTTTTTTTCACTTCTTTTCTCCTTCGATGATTGCCGGAGGATTTGCTCAATCACCCTACGGCAAGACTACACGTTGAAGGTCTACTTCTGGAGTCGCTCGGGAACAATATTCCTCAAGCATTATGAGCGGAAGCTGTTTAGGGGTATAGACTCCCTATTTGTAGTCCAAGAGTAACACAAAATCTCTCGGAGGGATATGATTAACCGTTCCTTTCCTCTATTACATATTTCTAGATCTCGGTCGCCCATGCCGCCTTATGGTCGCGTAGGCCCTTCCTTCCGGTCGGGGTTCCATTCAATCGTCCAATACGTTCCTGTCATGCCATCCTGGGTACAGCGTCAGTTCCGGGCCTCTCCACGACCACGGGGCAACGATGCCTTTGACGGGCACAGGCACGACCTCACGCGGGTTGGCAAGCTCCCATGCGAAACCTACATCTCGTCCTCGTAATCCTCGCAGCACGCCGCAACAAGGTCTTCCCGCTTCATGGGGCGGCATCCCACCACATCCACAATGTCGAGGGCCACGCCCACGGGTGCAGGGGGACGCCCTCATACAGGCGCTTCAGGGCAAGCTGGCGGCACCCTTCACCGGAACCCTTGCCGACGCCCTCACGGACAACGACGCGCAGCTCGCCGTTACCGTGGCGTCGGGCCATGTCCCCCTGCGCGGCGTCATCGAAGTGGCCAGCACCCCGTCAGGCAAGGAATTGATCCGTTACCGTAAAGCCGTGAAAGACGCCGCCAGTCCCGGCAAATGGCTCCTCTCCGAACTGATCAGAGGGTACAAGGGCACCACGGCGGCGTCCGGCGCGTCCGTTTCCCTGAAAAGCCGGGCCTTCGTACAGGCCCTATGCCGCCCCAACGTTTCAGCGTGGATCGTCATCGACAAGACGCTGCAAGCCGTGCAGGGCTGCCACGTCACGGACGTCAGCATCTCCGCCACCAAGGAAGGGGCCGTGGAGCTGACCGGGACGCTCACCGGATGCCGGGTCTTCAACGCTAGGCCTTCCTCTGTGGGGGCTGAGGCGCAGGCTTCCGCGGCTTCCATCGTCGTCGAGGACGCGAAGGTCTTCTTTACTGGGCAGAAAATCCAGAACGTCACCAAGTCGGACGACAATTCCGGCAAGGGCTACGCCGTGACCGCCGTGGACAAACGGACGAACACGCTGACCGTCGCGCCCGGCATCTCCGGCGCATGGGCCGTGGACGACGTGGTGACGTGGTGGATGCCCTACGGCCCCGCCATCGGCGCGGAGATGGAGAAATACCGATTCCGTTGTCCGCATCGACGGGACAACCGGGAAAATGCGCTCCTGCACCATCAAGTTCTCCACACCCACGGAGTTTACCGACGAGCTTGGCGACCATTTCCCCGGCCAGCCCATCGACACCATGCGGGCCTCCAGCGTAGATTTTGAATACTACATGCGCAACGACGCCGCCAAACGGCTCAGGGAAGGCAGCGAGGGCAAGGAGGTCCGGTTCGACGCGGAATTCGGCAGTGAGGAAGGCCGCAAGGTCGTCGTGTCCTGCCCCCGCATCAAGAACAAGATGCCCGGCATCAACGGCGATTCCGCGACCGTCACCCTTTCGCAATCCTCCGACATCCTCGGCGTCGGCCTTGAGGACGCCGTGGAAATCATCCTCGAATAGCTCCGGCTCCCACCGCCTCCTTTTCCGGTGGGGCCATTCTTCAACCACCACTTCAACTTTCAACCAAAGGATCAACATCATGAAATTCGTGAACGACGCCACAGCCAAGGATACCGCCTTCATCAAATGCTTTCCCGATGATTCCGGCGTGTACGCCCGCGTCCTGACGGAAACCGAGCTGGATACCCGCTACATCATCCCGCACTGCGTGCATTCGGCGATTGTGGTGACGATGAACGCCCGTAAGCTGTACAGAGTCTTTTTTCCCCTCCGCTGCTGCGCGAGGGCTCAGTGGGAAATCAGGGATCTTGCTCAGGCAATGCTTGTACTCTGCAAAAAAGAGTTTCCAGCTGTGTTTGATCAGGCTGGAGCCAATTGCAAAATCCTTGGATACTGCTCGGAAGGACAGAACCTGAGGAGCAGTGCCATGCCGGTAGCCCTTACACAAGAGCGAATACGTGTCCATGACGCGATCATGGATTACGTCGGCAAGACGTCCCTTTCGGCGTCCAAGGCAATCGCTTGGCAAAGATGCGCAAGGGGAGCAGCCGAGTTCAGGATATCTGTTCAGGATTCATGAAAGTCGTAGGTTCTGATGACTCTGTCATTCTCTGCGGCATGAACAAAACACGTGTTGCCTACAACACGAAAGTTCGTCTTATCCAAGGATTTGCCCAAAAAGGGGGCAAGTATCCGATTAAGGGAGAAAGGCTCATTTGCCTGAAGAATGACGCGGTTACCAATTTCAGGAATGGGCAGCTCTTGCGTGTCTGTGAGGACACAAAGCCAATTGAACCGTCGTCCCCATGCTACATCACAAGCTTAGAGGAGTTCCCTTCAGATCTGGTGTCCTATGCAGGGTCGCTTCACTGCCCGGACATCCAGGTGGCCATGAGGCAGCTGCAGGAGGATCGAACCGCATTGAATACCCTGTTGGAGAAGAACAGACAGACTGACCCTCTGCTTCTTGATTACGGGTATGCACTCAGCGTGCATAAGGCACAAGGCTCAGAATGGGAGCGTGTACTCCTCATTGATGAACGAAACCGGTACATGTCTGACGACGATTACACTCGTTGGCTCTATACCGGAGTGACTCGGGCGAAAGAAAGACTGTTGATTGTGAGTTAATTATGGATAATTTGATACTTTTCGATTTTTCAAACCTGGCACATCGCTGCATTTATCTGAAACAGATCGAAGCGGCATCGGAAAATCCGGAGTACGCACTCTGGCACTACATGGTGTTTCAAGCCATGTATGACTACGTCATTCAGACAGCGGAAGATTTCGGAGGTACGTTTGATGTCGTTCTGGCGCTGGACAGCCATAGCAGCTATTGGAGGAAAGATATTTACCATCCATACAAAGGAGATAGACTCGTAAAGAAAGCCATTGACGGGCTGGATTGGGCGCGCATCTATGAGGAATTTGACGTACTCACCAGAAACATCCGGGAATGCCTGCCGTGGAAAGTTATAAGCGCTCCAAAATGCGAAGCCGACGACGTCATATATACGCTTACGCAACAGCATCTTCTGGAGCATCCTGAGGGTAAGGTTTTCGTACACAGTGGGGATTCTGACTATCTGCAACTCGTGCAGGCCAGAGTATTCCTCTACAATCCGGCAAAGCAGGAATACGCCACGTTTCCCTATGACACCCGTGTGAACGGAAAAGATTTCCGCTACGAATCCAGAGATGAGTTTCTGCAGTATAGTATTCTGACTGGGCAGGGTGGAAAAGACAACGTGTATAACATCAAGACGCCTACGGACTGGTCAGGCAGCCGAAAGCCGGGATTCGGCATTGCCGCGGCTGCGAAGGCACTTGCACATCCTGAGGGCCTCGATGCGTGGTTGGCCACAAACGGTATGGCCGACAGGTATGAGCGAAACAGGGTACTTATTGATATGCGTGCTCTGCCGGAGGAATACTATTCCGAAATTGTACAGGCATACCAAACGTACCCATAGACGAAGATTGACGTTCAAGGCTTCATTGAAAGATATAGGTGGCCATCGCTCGCTAGCGCTGAGGCTCGGGCGGATATAGATGCCGTACTCTCCGCAGTAGCAGGAATAGATGTCCAGCAGCCAGCTGTTGTTAAGGCAGAAGAAGGCAGCATGGATTTTGTCCTTTAAATGAAAAGGGCTACTTCAGGAGCTGTGAGTTTCTGAAGTAGCCGCTATGTTTTTACGGTGAATATTGCCTTTGCGGAGAATGTGTGTTTTATTCTCCGCAAGAGGTGCGGAGATTATGCGCTATATTCACGAAAGGCAGGAATGGCCGACATTTCAGTGGGACATTGCAAAACTGGCTGAGCCACTTGCAGCTATACGACACAAGCAGGGCTTGCTCTTGGGCCGGATGAGCGCCCTTGGCTTTTCTATCCGCGCTGAGGCCGGACTGGAAACGCTGACGCTGGATGTAGTAAAGTCCAGCGCCATAGAAGGGGAAAACCTTGATACGGCTCAGGTGCGCTCTTCGCTAGCCCGTAGGCTTGGCATTGACATCGGCGGACTTACGCCTGTGAGCAGAAACGTGGAAGGCGTTGTGGAAATGATGCTGGACGCCACACAGCGCTATGCTGAACCGCTCACAAAGGAACGTCTGTTTGGCTGGCATGCGGCCCTTTTTCCTACCGGATACGGAGCATCACGGCGCATCACCGTGGGTGCCTGGCGCAAGCCTGAAGCTGGCCCCATGCAAGTTGTCTCTGGCTATATAGGACACGAAAAAGTTCACTTCGAGGCCCCCGCTGCCGAGCGCCTTGATATGGAGATGGGCCGTTTTCTGGAATGGTTCAATACTCCTCATGAGCTTGATCCGGTGTTGAAAGCCGGAATCGCGCACTTGTGGTTTGTGACCATCCATCCCTTTGAGGATGGTAACGGGCGCATAGCCCGCGCCATTGCCGATTGCGCCCTGGCGAGGGCTGATGAATGCCCGCAACGCTTTTACAGCATGTCCGGACAGATCGAGCGAGAACGTAAGGAATATTACGCTATTTTGGAACGTACCCAAAAAGGAGGTTTGGATATCACACTTTGGCTGAACTGGTTCCTTGGCTGCCTTGGGCGAGCCATAGAAGGCGCTGACGAGACACTTGCTACTGTCATGCACAAAGCACGCGTCTGGCAGCAGGCCAATCAACATTCTCTCAATGAGCGCCAGCGTGGTATTATCAACCGCTTGCTTGATGGTTTTGAGGGGAAGCTGACGAGCGGAAAATATGCCAAGCTAGCTAAGTGTTCACCGGATACGGCCTTGCGCGATATTCAGGGACTGATGGAGTACGGTATATTGCAGCAAAGCGAGAGCGGCGGACGGAGTACAAGCTATGCTCTCTTTGATGACTAATTTAGCCCACAGAAATCTCAACATAATCAGTCAGTTTGAGTTTTCCGGCATAATAATCCTTCCATGTGTCATCGACGGGGGAACATTTTTTTGGCGTCCTCGATGGCTTCATCGGTCACCGGAACGTGTATTTGCATGACGTCGCCGTCATAGTCAGCGTTCAGGCCCTTTTCCCAGAGAGAGTTCACTTGAAGGTTTGTACCTTCACGCAGCAACGGCTTCGCCGCAAGGATACCATGCCTCCACAGCGTTGGAGCACGGTTGATGCTCACTGGGCGCTTTTCAAGCTCATCGAGCAGACACTTCTTGGCATGGGTTCCCGCTGCTCAATGGCTTCTCGTGCCTCCAGCGGAAAATATGGTAGCGAATTCCCCGGTAACCAGAACCCCGTGGACAGTGACGTCGTCACAGGCGTGGCATACGCCCTCAAACTGATGACCAACACAGGCTATTTTTTCGCTCATCAAATACCTGTCACGATGCTTATCGACTTGTTTTTCAGGGCAGTAAATTTTTCAGACAGCTGTTTTGATTCTTCAAGAACCTTATCCGGGAACCGTGCAGCATTATTTGGCGAATGCGGAGTATCTGACTAGCCTACGATACACCACAGTCTTACAAAGAGGTGCATATGAATCTTGGACAAATGCCACATATAATACGTGCAGTTGCAGAATGCACCGACTGTGTCTCCCTCCTTGTCATAAGCTCGCAAGCTATTCTTTGACATTGCCTTGATAGAGTGTTTGATTTTAAGGTATTTTTCACTCTAGAAAATGACGATGAAGGTTCGTCAGGGCCTCAGAGCATGTGGCTAATCTCCCGGACACAGCGCTCTGAGGAGAAAAAACGTGCCCTTGGAACGCTTGAGTAGCGACCTGTAAGAAAAGCTATGAGCAACTTGCCCGTGGCTTTTTTTAACTTTTCAAAAGTGTGGTATTCCCCCATACCCGGGTACGAAACGTCTCTATAGGCGCCTCTTAGGGATTTCGTATTTTCAGCATGTTAAAAAAAGTAAATCAAAAATTGATTTTTAGACTCCATGGCATAAGCTCCATACCATACACGAAGCGTAATTTAGTCGTGAAGCCTGAAGAAGCTATTACGGATGACCACATTTCGTGCTGCATCTGCGGCCGCAAGATAAAAAATCTGAACGCCAAGCATTTGGCCAGCCACGACATTGACATGGATTCCTACAAAAAGCTGTGCGGGTACGCTCCTGATACCAAGTTGATTTCCGCAAGCCTGCTCATGCAGCTGCAGGAAAATGTATTGAAGGCCCAGCAGGGTCGCGAAGCCAAAGCCAAGGCGAATGCCGATAAGAATCAGCCGGCTATGGTCGATTAGTTTTTCGATAGAGCAAAACAGAGATGTGCGGTATAGAGGGGTAACCTGTTGGAGGTTACCCTTTGTTATTGCTGACACAGGCCATACGCCCAATCAACTGTTCACAAAGAATTTTTTGTACCCCCTTTACATTTTATAAATCATCCTATAAAAGAATAGTATTACTGAAGGAGTCAAACTGTGCTTTCCATCCACCCCCCCTTCTTTTCCTCCTCCCTTCGTGACAGCCACGCCGTTTGGTCTTGTCTGCTGTCTGAGAGAGAGAGAGAGAGAGAGAGAGAGAGTCCCTCACACATCGGACTAATACGTCCAATGCGGATAGTTTTTCTTTAATTTCTTATATTTATAGGAAGATACCGGAGCCGGAGCCTGACAGGTTTTACCGGCTTTCTTCCTTGGTTGCTTATCCGTTTTCTTATCCGTTTTTCGCCAGTCGCCTTTTATTTCCCCAAGAATATACCGTAGTTATCGAGAACAAAAATTTTTCCGAAAAAAGTGAATTTTTTTCGGATGTGTTCCTTTTTGTTCTCCGTACAGAACTCCTTCTGGCCATGTGCCCCACATGGTCAGAAGGAGTTTTTTTCATATACGGCCACGTCCTCCTTTCTTCGGTTCCAGACGCCCTCCCACGCATACGTGCGCCTCCACTGGTCGCGCCGTACTCCGGGCAGACGCCGGAAGCCTCCCCGGCGCTGCTTCCACGGCTATGCGTGATGCCCACGTTTGAATGATTCGCCAACTCGCCTCAAGAGGACTTTCCATTGAGGAAATAGCGCCAAGCCCAGGAAAAACAAAAAAAGCCATCGAGCGGCAACTCAACGGCTTCTATTGCAGAACTATGTTCTTACGTGTGCAACGTGAGGACAACGGTAGCCGGAAGGTTCCTCGTTGTCAACAACGAATCTGCTGTTTTTGTCTTTTTTCGGGCCGGGAGAAAGAAAACATGGAGACGTTTGCCCCAAAGGGAAATATTCGCGGCCCAATTTTGCCACAATTTGTTCTGCAAATGTCTATTACGTTTGGAGCAAAGACCATGTATGCGATTTTATGTGATTATGCCGCTGATAAAGACCATTGCTGGCCTTCGCAGACAACGCTTGCAAAAAGACTTTCATGCAGCATCAGCAGCGTCAAAAATTATCTTGCCGAGCTTGTCAGAGAAAAACTCATTTCCATCAAGCGGGAACAATACCGTTCTTCCGTCTATTATCTTTTGCGCCCTGCGAAACTTGTTGAGAAGCAAAAGACAGAATTTACCAACAAACAGTCAGAAGCTGACTGCCATGAGGCAAAATCTGGCTACTTAACCAATCTTAGTAAACAAAGCAAAGAAAAAGACTCCCCCCTTTTCCCCCATGCGCCTGGCGAGACAACGGTCAGCCCTGTTCGCCGCATGGTCGGAACGCCTGCGGCGGGGGGCGTCTTCTTCTCTTCCCGATTTTGAAAGCATCTGGGCCATGTACCCCAAAAAAGAGGCCAAGGGCTTTGCCCGCATGGCCTGGCTCAAACTCGTGAGAAGCGGCCAGCTTCCGTCACTCCCTGAACTTCATGCCGCCATTCAACGCTTTGCCTCTTCGGAAAACTGGCAACGCGAACAAGGGCGCTTTGTGCCGCAAATGGGCAACTGGCTGCGCGGACAACGCTGGCTCGATCCGGTGCGGCATTCCGGTCAGACAGGCGAGGAACACACTCAAGACCTGCGGAAGATAATGCAGGCACGAGAGGAACGGGAACAACGCCAGCATGAGGCGTGGAGCGCGAACAAGGCACGGCTGCGGCCTGAGTTTGAGGCATTTGCGGCAAAATTTCCGCCCGTGGTCAATGATGCCATGCCGTTCGGTATTTGGCTGCACCTTCATTCCCAAAACCGTGCGCCATCAGCGGACGATGTTCCACCAAAAAATGCCCTGGGCATCATCGAATTTCTCCAGGATTACAAACGTCGCCGTCAGGCTGCCGACTACCGACAGCAACGGGAAGCACCGCTGAATGACCGAAAGGATGCCGGAAATCAGTGTCGTTCAGTGGGAGAAATACTGAAAGGTATGGGCGCGGCGTTCCGCAGGGAAAACGCCTTCAGTAAGTCTGACCTTCCCATAACCGCTTACACATAAGGGATTCATCGTGAAGAAAATATGCTGCCTTCTGGCGTTGACCGTTCTTGCCGGACGACCGGCATTTGCGGACGACACACCCACCACACCGCCCGAAAAACAAAACACAGTTCTCGGACAGACGGAAAAGAAAACCGCTCAGGACGCGGCGGACAAAAAAGCGCGGGATGCGCAAGCCCTGTTTGAAGAGAGTCTGCGGCAGATGATGCCGCTGGATGAGAGCCAGATACAGGAATACCGCTCGCGCTCGGACGAGCGTGACCGCGCACTGCTGCCCGTATCTCCGGTATTGAACACGCGCACCGTGCGCGTGACGCTGGAGCCGGGCCGTTCTCCCGTGCCTGTGTTCACCACGGCCAATATCGCCACTTCGCTGGTCTTCCATGATTCCACGGGTCAGCCCTGGCCGATTACCTCCGTGACCAACGGTGGGCCGTCCTTCTTTCAGGTGCTGCGCCCGGAACTGCCGGACGGAAACCTGCTCAACGTCATGCCCACGCAGGGGTATGCCACGTCCACCATTGTGGTGACGCTGGAAGGCCGGGACATGCCGCTGGTCGTCCGGCTGGAATCGGATTCTGTGCGTGCGCCGGAGCGCAAGGCGGACGCGCTGGTGCTGTTCCAACTCGCCCATCACGGCCCGAAAGCCGCCCTCCCGATTATCAGAGACATCAAGGAAACGGCGGATTCCTCCATGCTGGCCTTTCTTGACCGCATTCCGCCGGAAAAGGCCGCACGGGTTCGCGTAGAGCCGGTGTCTGATGACGTGCTTGTCTGGCACCACAACGGCAAGCACTACCTGAGAACGACTCATACGCTGATGTGGCCCGCCTGGACAGCCGTGGTCAACGGTGCGGGCAATACCAGATGCTACGAGATTCCGGTCACATCACGGTTGATGATTTCCAAAAACGGACAAATCCAGACAATCCGCCTGCAAGTTTCCAAATGAGGATACACCATGAGCGATATGGCAAGCACGGAAAAAAAAGCGGCGGCTCATCCTGTTCAGCCTTCTGGGGGTTGCGCTCGCCGTCTCCATACTTCTCGCGTCCTTTTTCCTGTTCTCCCCGGAAAAACCGTCCGCCACGGCCAGCCTGACTTCGGCAAGGACGGACGCCATCAGCGGCAAGGCGGGAGGCGAAGGCTCGGAAGAATATAATCAGAAGCTGAAAGAACACGATGCTCGGCAGGCCAATGAAGCCCTCAAAACAGGCGAGAGTTTTATCCCCACGCCTGTAGGGCAACGAAAGCCGGTGGTGATGAAAAAGGAAGACACGCCCCCGCCCGTGCCCCCGGTCGCGCCGGTGCGTACCGCGCCCGTCCAGACGCCGCGCACGGACAATACCATGCTCAAGCGCATGATGGATGATTTGGCGGCGTTGGATACGAAACTGTCCGCCGTCGCCGTGGGTGAAGGCAGGATTATCTACCTGCGCGACTTCTCGGAGGAAACAGCTCCTGTCGCCACGCCTGTTGCGGCAACGTCAGAGACAACGCAGTCAGGGAACACTCCTCCCGCCGTGACGCTCAAGCCGGGCGATCTGCTCTATGCCATTGTGGATGTGGGCGTAAACTCGGATGTGCCGTCTGCCGTGCTGGCGACAGTCACCTCTGGGGAATACAAAAATGCCCGCCTGATGGGCAGTTTCCAACGGCATGACGAACGCCTTGTGCTGGCCTTCAACCGGGCCGTTCTGCCTTCCGGCGAAACGGTTCAGCTTGAAGCCTATGCCGTTGATCCGTCCACTTCGGAAGCCTCGGTTGCCAGCTCCGTGGATACCCACTTTTTCTCACGCTGGGGCGGGCTTGTTGCGTCCGCCTTCCTTGAAGGCCTGGGAAGTGCCAAACGCTACAGCGGGGCGCAAAGCACCATCTACGGCTATGGCAATGACACCACGGATCAAATGGTCTGGAACGAATACAGCGTGGCAGACCAGGCATGGATAGCCGCCGGGAAAGTAGGCGAAAAGGCCGGGAAAATATTTGAAAAGGGCTTTGACCGCCCGCCGACCGTTCGACTGGAAAGCGGCACTTCCCTGGGTGTTCTCGTCCTGAACGTCAAGGGCAGGTGACGGCATGGACAATTACGTCGCCAACGTCATCCCGCATTTGCAGCAATGGTGGCCGGTGCTTGTCCGGCTGGCCTACCTGGTGGGCGTCGCCTTCGCCGTAGTTTCGCTTGGGCAGGCCATCAGTCACAAGCACCGCTTCAACCGCTCCACAGCGGTATGGACATTCGTCTGCGCGGTGTTGCTGCTCAACTTACCGGCACTCATGGATTCCCTGTCCATGACGGTATTCAACCAAAGCTCGGAGCAGTCGTTGAGCTACAGCCCGCCGTCTTCGCCCGGTTCCGTCTACATCCAGTTCGCGGTGTACGCCATCGCCACGGTGGGCCTCATCGGCATTGCGCGGGGGCTGTGCCTCATGCGCGACACGCCCAATCAGCCCATGAACCTCAGCCGGGGCCTCGTCCATCTGTTCGGCGGAATCATCGCCGTCAACCTCGTCACCTTCCTGCGCGGCATCGGAGCCACCATAGGAGGGGATGTGCAAACATATATAGCCAGAATTATTGGCTGAAGGAAACACCATGAACACCATCAAGAATACGTTTTCCGTTTCTCCCGTCCGCTTCACCGTCGCCTGCATGGGCATGGCCGCCGTCTGGCTGTTCGCACCCGAAATAGTCCATGCCGCTGTCACCTTCGGAGAAATCGGCCAGAACATTGCCGACAACTCCAAGGGTGTCGCCAGGGGCATCACAATGGCGGGCTATGCCGCCGGAGCGGGCATGGGCGTGTGGGGTTGTGTGGACATGTATAAGGCCACGAAAAATCAGGGACAAAGCACCTATGCCGGTGGCCTGACCAAAGTGGTTATCGGTGCGTTGGCGCTCGGTCTTGGAGAACTTCTCGGTTCCGGCTCGGCCACGCTGTTCGGCTCCGACCAGACCTCCGGCATGGGCGATCTGGGCCTGTAAGCAGGGGATGATGAACATGAGCCTCTTCAAAAAAAAGAGAAACGTCCCCCTGCCGGAGCCGCAGGCAGAAACGCCGTCAAAGAGCATGACGGAAGTTCATGCCTCGCCGCCCGCCCCGGATGCCGCCGCCGTCATCGGCGGGCTGGACTGGTACAGGGCGCAGTTCCGCCGGGCCATGAAACTGGCTCTCACTCTGACCGTGGCCTTGTGCGCCAGTCTGGGCGTTGCCACCATCCTGCTCCTGAATCAGCCGAAGCCGCAATACTTCGCGGCCACGCCGGACTTGCGGCTTGCGCCCATGATTCCGCTCGACCAGCCGCTGCTTACGCAGGAGGGCCTGCTGACCTGGGCGTCGAACGCCATCACCGGGGCCATGTCGCTCAACTTCCTTGAGTGGCGCGAGAAGCTGGAAACCATTCGGCCCCATTTTGATGACGCGGCCTACAAGTCTTTTCTGGCTTCCCTGCAAAGTTCCGGCGTTCTGGACATGATTCGGGACAAGCGACTTTCCGCTTCCGCCGTCGCCACACGCGCCCCGGTCATCATCGCTTCCGGTCTGGTGGGCGGCAAGGCCACATGGAAAGTCGAGTTTCCCCTGATTGTTTCCTACGAATCCAGCCAGGGCGTGGAAAGCACGCAAAAACTCCTTGCCACAGTCCTTGTTTGCCGCGCGTCCACGGCAAAGACGCCGCGCGGCGTGGTCATTCAGCAAGTCGTACTCAAGAGGGATGCGTAATGCTTGATATACTTGTCAACGGCGTGGATCGCGGCATCCGCGCTCTCTCGGAAGCGTTCGCCGGGCCGGTTCACAGTTACTGTCGTCTTGAAACCGTGGATAACGGCGTACTCGTGGCCGATGACGGAAGCCTCGTCAGCCTTCTTCATCTGGAAGGCTCGCTGAAGCATGTGGGGGTGGAAGAATACGCGGCCATCGTCTCCAGCCTGACGGAAAAGCTCCAGGCCACGCTTTCCAAACCGGGGCACGCCCTTCAGGTGGTCTTTGAATATGACCCGGAAAGCAGCGGAGAACGAATTGCCGAGCTTCTTGAGCCGTCGCGCCTGACGGCACACAACCTCGGCCTGCATATCGGCCCGCTGCTGGAAGATTGGGGCCATGCCCTGCAACGTTACTGCGCTCTGGAAACATGCTGGATTGTGCTGTGGACGCGGCCCGCCGTGCTGCCCGACACCCTGCGGAAGACGGCGCTGAAGGAACGCGACGCGGCCATGTCCAAAATGCCCACACTTGCGGGCTGTCAACAGATTGCCCGTGCTGTCGCCGCCCTGCATGACGCGCACAATGGCTTTCTTACTGGTGTTCTTGATGCCTTCCGGCAGCCGGATTTGCTGGCCTGGCCGCTCACGGCGCATGACGCCCTGCGTGACATCCGCCTGTGCATCGCGCCGGAGTTCACCAACCGGGCATGGCGGGCGCTTGTCCCCGGCGATCCCCTGCCGCTCCGTCTGCCTGACCCGGACACGGGCAAAAGAGAGGCATTGCATAACGTCCTGTACCCGGACTTCAGAACACAGCTCTGGCCGCGCGAGGGGAACATGGTGTCGCGGAGCGCAATCCGAATAGGCGAGCGCATCTATGGGCCGCTGATCATGACCCTCATGCCGCAGACACCCAAGCCGTTTCAGGACTTCTTTCGCGTTCTGGCGCGACGGGACGAGCGTTTGCCGTACCGCATGTCCTTCCTGCTGGAAGACGGCGGCCTGAACATGGGCCTCAAGCCGTTGCTGGCCGCGATTCTGGCGTTCACAAACGCAGACAACAAACGTCTCAATAATGCCGTGGAAACCTTGCGCACGCTGGATTTGGAAGGCGTGTGCTGCGTGAAGTTCCGCATCTGCCTCTGCACCTGGGCCTGTGTGCGGGAAAATGAACAGGACGCTCATCTTCTGCTCAGGCGACGGGTGGCGGAACTCTCCAAGGCTGTTCAGGGATGGGGAACGTGTGATGTGACGGAAGCTCTTGGCGACCCGCTGCTCGGCGTTACCGCGACACTGCCCGGCATGATGCCGTCCAGTCCGGCCCCGGTCACAGCCGCGCCGCTTCAGGATGCCATCGGCATGTGGCCGCTGCGCTCGGCTTCGCCGTGGAAAGAAGGAAGCCTTCTGTTCCGCACGCAGGACGGCAAAATCATGCCCTTTGCGCCGAACTCGTCGGAACAGGCCGCGTGGATCGATCTGGGCGTCGCTCCGATGGGCGGCGGGAAGTCGGTTTTCCTCAACGCCATGAACTTCGCCTTTGTCACGCAGGCCGGGCTGTCCCGCCTGCCGTGGCTGTCCATCGTGGATGTGGGGCCGTCGTCTTCCGGCCTTATCACGCTCCTGAAAGAAAACCTGCCCGAAGGGAAAAAGCACCTTGCCGCCTATCACCGGCTCAGGATGACGCCGGACTATGCCGTCAATCCCTTTGACACGCCGCTGGGCTGCCGCAAGCCCCTGCCCTCGCACAAGGCGTTTCTGGTCAACCTGTTGTCGCTGCTGGCCACGCCCCTGGATGTCACGGCTCCGGCGGACGGCGTACCAGGACTGATAGGCCGGGCCATTGACCTTGCCTATGAGGAACTCTCGGACGGCAATCATCCCCGCCTCTATCAGCCCAATGTGTTGCCGGAACTGCATGACCTCATTGTCCATGAAGGCATCAGCCGCGACGCTTCCACCTCCTGGTGGGAAGTGGTGGATGGGCTTTTTGAACGGGGTCATGTGCATGAGGCATTGCAGGCGCAACGCTATGCCGTGCCGCTGCTGGCCGATGTGGGAGCGCAGATTCGGCAGAACAAGGGCATCCAGAACACTTATGAGGAACATACCATCAACAATGTCTGGCGCTCTCTGCTGGATGCCATCGAGGCGTATGTCATCCTGAAGGAACCCACGCGCTTCGATTTGGGCGACGCCCAGATTGTCAGTCTCGACCTGGACGAAGTGGCTCCGCGCGGCGGCGCCACGGCGGACAGACAGTCGGCGGTCATGTACATGCTGGCCCGACACGTTCTTGGTTCGCGCTTCTTTTTGATGCCCGCTGACGTGCAGCTCATGCCCGAATACTATCAGGACTACCACGCCAGACGCATTGAGGCCATCCGGGAAGATCCCAAAAGATTGTGCTACGAAGAGGACTATCGCAGAAAAATATCATCCGTTTTGATATAAAACATATTGATAATACAAGATAAATTTGAAAATTTGGATATACATGGATTTTCTTGGACGCATGGACATACCCCATTTTTGGGGGTAGCGTATGGGGTAAATCAATCTCAACACGGAGGATTACCCCAATGGCATTGACCGATACAGCCCTCAGAGCCGTAAAGCCCGGCGACAAGGCGCAAAAGTTGTTCGACGGCAAGGGACTTTTCATGCTCGTGTCCCCCAACGGCACAAAAGCATGGCGGTTCAAATACCAGTTTCACGGCAGGGAAAAACTCATTTCCCTTGGCCTGTACCCCACCGTCAGCCTGAAGGACGCCAGAGAACGCGCCGAACAGGCCCGCAAGACGCTTGAAAGCGGTATTGACCCGTCAGAACAGCGTAAACAGGAAAAAGTCGCCTACCAGAACACTTTTGAACTGGTTGCTATGGAATGGTATGAGCAACAGCGCGACAAATGGAGCGAAGCATACACCAAGACCAACCTTTGCCGCATGAAGCGCAATCTCTTCCCGGCCATAGGCTCAAAACCCGTCAACACAATTTCCGCGCCGGAAGTATTGGCGATACTCCGAAAAATCGAAGCGCGGGGAACGAGGGACATAGCGCATTGTGTGCGTACAATCTGTTCGTGCGTTTTCCGCTACGCCATTGCTACCGGCCGCGCCGAGCGCGACCCGGCGGCGGATCTGAAAGGCGCGCTTGCCCCGCGCATACGCCGAAACCTGCCTTCGCAGACCACGCCGGAAGCCGTGGGCAATTTGCTGATTGCCCTGGACAACTACCCCGGAACTCTTGTTGTGCGGAGCGCCTTGCAACTTATGGCGCTCACGTTTTGCCGCACCGGCGAACTGCGCAACGCCGAATGGCGGGAAATTGATTTTGATGACGCTTTGTGGCGCATTCCGGCGGAACGCATGAAAATGTCCCGCGACCACCTGATACCCCTGAGCCGCCAGTCCATAGCGATACTGCGGAGAATGCAAAACTACTCCGGCAATGACGTTTATGTATTCCCCAACTACAAAACAGAAAAGCGGAGCATGAGCAAATCAGCCCTGCTTGGGGCAATACGGCGCATCGGCTTTGACACTGATGAAATGTGCCCGCACGGCTTCAGGTCTATGGCCTCCACCATGCTTAACGAGCTTGGCTATAACGCTGACTGGATAGAACGCCAGCTTGCGCACGTTCCAAGAAACATCATTCGCGGCATATACAACCGCGCCGAATATCTGCCTGAACGGCGGAAGATGATGCAGGAATGGGCCGACTACCTTGATGAATTACGCGAAAAAACGCGCAACAGTCTTGGTGGTGTATGAAAACAATTTTTGAAACAACACCCACAACCAACGGAGGAAAGTATGTCACAAACCATAAACGAAGACGCGCTTTTGCGAATCTCGCAAGTGCTGGAGCTTATACCCATAAGCAGAAGCGCATGGTGGCAAGGTTGCAAAAGCGGCAAGTACCCAAAGCCGATAAAAATCGGCCCCAAAACAACGGTCTGGAAAGCCTCGGACATTGCCAAAACGCTCAGGGAACTGACGGGGGAACAACAAAAAGCGGAGGAGAAAAAGGACGAAAAGCAGAAATGAAAATTGCCCCTGTTTTCGCCCGTCACGCCCGCAACTGTGCCGGAAGCGGCGGCTCTGTCAAGGCAACCCGCTATGCGGGCGGGCTTTGCCCGGCCTTGACATTCGCCGCCGTGCTTCCGGCGTTTCCGCTTCGCGGGCGACGGGACGAAAAAACGCTCCGCAGGGGGCTTCCGAACAAAAAAACTCCACACAAGCAAAAGGCAGAAAGGCCGAAAGGCCGAAAGGCAAAATACGCTCACGCCTTTTCTGAAACCGCTTTTACCCTTCACAGTTAAAAATAACTGCACTTTTTCCCGCCGGGCAGGTCAGTAGTCACGGCAGTATCAGCCTGAGCCGTGACCATGCTTTCCGGTTCAGGCTTGCCCGGAATTTCCGGCATATCCCCGACCGTTTGCGCCGCTTCCACCCTCGCCTTGCCCAAGCAGAGCTTTCATGCGCGAGAGCGGAGCCGATATGCCCGCTTTGGCGAGAGTGTCCCTGATTTCATTCAGGCTGTAACCTTGCTCCACGGCCTTGCGAATATCCGCCGCCAGAAACTCCACCGTTTCCGCTCTGGTCTTTCCGGCGTTTTTCACCGCCAGCCCCCGCAATGATTTTTGCGCGGCCTGAATCTGTTCCATTGTGTAGCGTTGCGCTTTTCCCATTGCCTTATCTCCTGTTGCGAAACTGATTTTTGCGAACAGACATATCATAATTGCGACTTTATTTTCAAGTACCAAGGGCAAGACGGCATTGTACAGTAATGCACAGAAAAGACTGTAGCGCACAAATATGCACAGTAACTTTTTTATGAAGTGAAAAATCATGTTTCATCATACAGAAAATGGCTATTGTACTCAAAAGAATAATACCGTCCATTTGCCTTTTTTGCTTGCACATAAAGAAAAATCTCATATATGTTCCAAACAAAATTCAGCGGAAAGCGTCATGCGCTGATTACTGGATTGAATGGAGGTTGTTTTGCATAACGATTGCGGTTTTTCTTCACAAGTTGGTAGCTGTCTGACGACAGCCACACACCTTGCCAAAGGCTGCGCCTCTGGACTCCAAAGCGCATTCGGCGCTTCGCTTCTCACGCGCTGAAAAGGCAGGAAAGGCATGAAAGCAAAAGACAAGACCCTCGCGCGTTTTCAGTGCCGCCGGACGCTCAGGCTTACCGGCGAGGAGGACGCGCGTTTGAGCGGACAGGCGGCAATCGCCGGAATCTCCGTTTCCGAATACATGCGCCGCCTGTTCTTTGGGGGCAGACCGCTTGTCGCCAAGACGGACGGCCAGACCATCCGGGAGTTGCGGCGACTTGGCGGCTTGCTCAAATACAATTTTGAAGCGGTCAGGGAAAAAGGCGGGAGGAATGAGCTTGCGGAATTGAGCGCGACCCTGAACGCCATACGGGCGGTCATTGAGAGATTGAGCGAAAGATAATGATCCTGAAAAAGCTGAAGCGCACCAATTTTGAGAAGCCCAAGGCGACCATGATAGCCGCCCTGGTGGACTACATCTTTGCCGAAAAGGACGAATACGGCAACGACAAGCTGATGTATTCAGGAGCGTTGAACTTCATCACAGGGACTTTGGCGGCGCAAAAAAATGAAATGATTGCTCTTGCCGAGGAATCCGTACAAAGCAAAATGCCGATTGCCCACTGGGTTATGTCCTGGCAGGAAAACGAACTGCCGAGCCATGAACAGATTGACGAGGCCGCGCATATTTTTCTTGAACGCATGGGTTTACAGGAACATCAGGCGTTTTACACCCTGCACGGGAACACCGGCAATTATCATGTGCATATCGCCGTCAACCGGACAAACCCCTACACCATGAAAACGGTTCAGCCGCACCGGGGTTTTGACATTGAGGAAGGCCACAGGATAGCGGCCCTCATAACCCACAAGCAGGGCTGGGCAAGTCAGGAAAAAGCCCGTTATCGCGTCAACGAAAAAGGCGAGATAGTGCGCAATATAAAGCAGATACCGTTTCTTGAAATGCCGCAAACCGTCAAGCCCACGGCCAAGGCCGAAGACTTTGAAAACGCTACCGGCGAAAAATCGGCCATGCGTATCGCCCAGGAGCGCGGCCACAAAATCATCAAGACTGCCGGAAGCTGGAAAGAACTGCATGAAAAACTGGCGGCGGTCGGCTTGCGCTTTGAAAAGAAAGGGTCAGGCGCAATCGTGTTTGTGGGTGAAACAGCCGTCAAAGCCTCGTCCATAGACCGCAATTTCGGCTTGTCCAGGCTCTGCAAACGGCTTGGCGAGTATAAAGCCGGAGTGTACCCGCCGGAAGCGGAGGACATGCCGAAAATTGAGCCGGAGCCGGTCAGCGAAGTTTTCATCGAGCAATGGCGGGAGTACCGGCAGGCTCGCGCCGATGAAGCGGAGCG
>ERZ779894.1356-NODE-1356-length-25254-cov-4.318465_pt1 | contig 25254 bp, 20 predicted proteins | sample MGYA00511587_ERZ779894 | MGnify/ENA primary metagenome ERZ779894 (study PRJEB29588, sample SAMEA2160490) | human gut metagenome | biome: human gut; feature: human-associated habitat; material: faeces | place: Denmark | collected 2008/2010 ... | reverse complement strand
GCTCCATACCGGCCAGCCCCCGGTAATTCACGAACCGGATTCGCGGCGTAAAGGCGGAGACGCGGGAAGTCTCCGCATTACGATCGTACAGGTCAAAGCGATCATTATCCATTCCAAACTCCCTGTTCCGGGAGTATAATAATACCGTTGACCCTGATTTTCAAATTCGAACAGTTCCGATCAAGGAGGAAATGACAATGTCGACCAAACCGCTGCTCCCTCCGTGGCCCGGCACCATGACCGGCCGGGAACGTTTCAACCGCCAGATGCACTTTCAGAGCGTGGACCGCTGCTTCAACATGGAGTTCGGCTACTGGGAGGAAAACTTCAGGGAGTGGCCGCTCTTCGTCGAAAACAATATCCGCAACAACGAGGAGGCCGACCGCTTCTTCAGCTTCGACCCCATCGCCGTCATCTATGGCCGGACCTGGATGTCTCCGCCGTTCGAAACGAAGATCATCGAACGCAGAAACGACGTCAACATCATGATCAACCACGACGGGCTGCTCGCCGAAGTCCCGGCCGACGGGCACGACACGATTCCGCACTACCTGAAGTCGAGCATCGTCACGCCGGAAGACTGGAAACGCTGCAAGGAGGAGCGCTTCCGGCGCGACGATCCGTCCCGGATTCCGGACATCGAAGCCCTCAGGCGGCAGCACCCGGCCGACCGCGACTATCCGCTCGGCATCGACTGCGGCTCGATGATCGGCAAAATCCGCGACATGCTGACCTTCGAAGGACTCGCCTACGCCGTCTACGACTACCCGGATATGGTCGAAGACATGGTCGAAACCTGCTGCCAGCTGGTGGAGGATTCCCTCGACCGGCTGCTGCCGCACTTCGATTTCGACTACGCCTCGGGGTGGGAGGACATCTGCTTCAAAAACGGCCCCATCGTGCCCCCGGACTTTTTCCGCGATGTGGTGACCCCGCGCTACAAGCGCATCCGCCGTAAGCTCGACGCCTACGGCATCGATCTCTGGTACACCGACTGCGACGGCGACGTGCGGCCCATCCTGCCCTATCTGATCGAGGGGGGCATCAACTGCCTGTTCCCGTTCGAGGTCATGGGCTGCTCGCATCCGGGCGAACTGCTCGACCGGTATCCGGGCACGCTCCGGATCATGGGCGGAGTCGACAAAATCCAGCTCGGCAACGGCCCCGCCGCCATGAAAAAAGACACCATTGACAAGCTGATCGGCCGCATTGACCACATCAAGGAGGAGGATCTCCAGCGCTTTTTTGTCAAGCTGGCGGAACAGCAGGGTTTTTTCCAGCAGAGGGAAGATTTCTTCTTTTTCCACAAAACGGCTCAGGGCTGTACCCATGCGGGTCTTTTTGCCCCATGTGCCGCCAACGAAGATTTTGTATACTTCTTTGTCATGTTTTGCCACTGCGCCGAAAGGACATTTCCCTGTGCTGCATACGCCGCAGGCAGAGCACAGATTGGGGTCGATGTGCATTTTGCCGTCAACGACTTTTGCCGCTTTCATGGGACAGTTCACTTCTACCATACATTTTTTGCAGCCTCTGCATTTTTCCACGTCGTACTGAGGAATGCGGTGACCTTCCACGCCGAAGTCATTCAGGCTGGGTTTCATGCAGCTGTTGGGGCAGCCGCCTACTGCGATTTTGAATTTATGAGGCAGTTTCACTTCTCTCCAGCCAATATAATATTTGTCATGGATTTCCTGCGCCAATCCCTGTGTGTCGAAGTTGCCGTATACGCAAGTGGTGCCTTTGCATGCCGCTACAGGACGGATTTTCGCGCCTGTGCCGCCGAACAGCAGACCTTCTTCTGCCAGAAAAGCCTTAGCGGGTTCAATGTCATCAAAATGGATGCCGGGCAGTTCCACTGCCAGACGGCTGGTCATGGTGATTTTGCCGTTGCCGAATTTTTCTGCACATTCCGCAATTTTCATCATTTCTTTTGCGGTAAATACGCCGTTGCCGGGCAATACACGGCCAGAAAACATCTCTGTGCCTCTGTTAATCAAAAAGCCCTGTCCTTTTACGTTCTTGATATCATCCTGACTCAATTTTGCCATAAACATTCTCCTTCTTTCTTCTGCACATAATCCCTCTTTTTGCAGACAACTGCATAGTTATCCCTATTGTACCATCGAGCCTATGTGTTGTATACTAGGAAAATAAAAAGAAACTCATAGGGAAAAACCTATCATCACGCAAAAAATGAAAAGAGGAATCCACATGACACTGCGACATCTGGAAATTTTTCTTGCCGTAGCCGAAACAGGCAGTATGCGCAAAGCCGCCGAACAGCTTTACATCTCCCAGCCCACCGTCAGCGGCGCCATACGGGAAATGGAAGAGGAGTATGACGTACTGCTTTTTGAACGGCTGAACCAGCGGCTTTTCATCACCCCCGAAGGCAGACAGCTGACCATCTACGCCAGAGAACTTCTTTCCCTGTTTCACGAAATGGAATACACCCTCCGACACAGCAGTGACCACGCCATTCTCCGCATTGGCGCCACCCTTACGGTGGGCACCTGTGTTCTGCCGGAAATTCTGCGGCAATTGGAGGAACAAAAACACATCCCCACTTCCGTACAGGTGGAAAATACCCGCACCATCGTCCAAAGACTGGCGGAAGGGGCATTGGACATCGGCTTTGTGGAAGGGGAAGTCCACCATCCCGATTTGGTGGTACTGCCTGTCATGGCGGACAGTCTGACTGCTGTTTGCGCCCATGATGCGCCGCCCATGACCCTTGCTGACCTCTGCCAGACATATCCCCTCCTCATGCGGGAAAAAGGCAGTGGTACTCGAGAAATGACAGACCGTATTTTGGCGGAAAAAGGCATTTCCTGCGACATCCGCTGGGAATGCAGCAACACCCAGACACTGCTCCAAGCGGCAGAATCTGGTCGGGGCGTCACCATCATCAGCCGCCTTTTGGCCGCCGATGCCATTGCCGCAGGCAGGCTTTTTGAAATTCCACTGACAGACTGCAAACTGGACCGCACCCTCCGACTGGTGTGGCACAAGAATAAATTCCAAGGGGACAGCTTTCTGGCATTCTGCCATCTGTGCCGGGAGTATGCTGCCGCCTGCCATCAGGAAATTGTGAAAGGATAGAAAGGAAATTTGCCATGAAAAAATACGAATATGTATCTGTCCACATTGGAAAATTGTTCGGTGCGGCTTCTGAGGAGCATCGGGAAATCATCAACGATTACGCCGCAAAGGGCTGGCGTTATGTGGGCTTCATCCCCACCAATATGAATGATTATGGCAAACTGAAAGACATCGACTTGATTTTTGAAAAAGACTGCTAAACACAAAACCCTCCCATTCCCCTAAGGAACAGGAGGGTTGTTTTTTTATTTTCCGATTTTTTCCCGCAGGTCACTGGGCAGGCTTTCCAGCACTTTTGCAAAATCCCCATCTTCTAGCTGACCGCCTTCCTTCGCTACCACTGCCGCGGATACATAATTTGCCGCTGTAATGGCTTCCTGCCAAGTCAAGCCAAATCGACGAGCGGAAATCACCGCGCCTGCGTGGGAATCCCCTGCGCCAATGGTATCCACCACGGAGGTTTTCACAGGAGGAGCAAAGAAAATCTCCTTGCCGTCATAAGCCAGAGAGCCTTTTTCTCCTAATGTGATGACCACAGGGCTGCCTGTTCTGCGGAAGATTTCTTTTGCCGCTTCTTCCACCGTATCTTTTCCCGTAAATGCCATGCTTTCCCCTTCATTCAGGTGCAAAATCACCCCAAGGGACAGAAGTTTTTCCATACGGTCTGTGGGAATCCGCATGATACGAGGGCCGGGAGCGAAGTATACTGTATATTCCGGGTGTTTTTCCAGATAGTGGATGATTTCCCAGCCGGTGTATTCCTCGACTTCCAGACCGCAGATATAAACGCTGTCAATGGCATCTGTATCGATGTTTTCCAGATAGCTTTCATGGAAGGTATATTCAATGCCATGGTCTACGATGAAGCTCCGCTCGCCGTCCCCTTCATCTTCCACCAGACAATAACAGCAGCCATTTTCTTCCTCCGGTTTCCGCACATAAATGGGCACGCCGCGTTTTTTCAGCTGTTCATAGACGAAATCCCCGTACATGCCGCCGCCCACTGCCGTACAAAGGCTGTAAGGGGCGCCGAAATGCCGCAGAATGTCGCTGACCAGATAAGCGCAGCCCCCCAGAGAACGGCTCTGTCTGCTGACGTGGACATCCTCGCCGCATTTGGGCAGGTGTTCCACCCGGACAATGACGTCCACCACGGCGGAGCCGATGACTAATGTTTGATTCATGGATAAACCCTCCTCATATCGCAAAAAACAGTCGTTTTCTTTTTTTCCATTTCTCTATGATACCACAAAATTTCCAAACTCGCCTTTTTTTCTTTCAACGAAAAAAAAGACTGAAAGCAATATGCTTTCAGTCTTTCCACGGACAGAAAAGGGGATTGGCAATTTCTTTTCTGTACCTGAAGCGCCTTTGTTTTACAGATTATTCCAACTTCATTTCCGCCGGAAGCTTTTTGAAGAACTTTGTGGCAAAAGCCAGATAGATCACGCCAACGGCAAACCATATAAAGCCCAGAATCATGGAGTTTTTATCCAGATTGATCCAGATCATGAATGTGAAGATGGCCCCGATGATGGGTGCAATGAGATAACGGAAAATGTCAAAGCCTTTTCTATGGCCGCCTTTGACAAAGTAATGACCGATTACAGACATATTAACCAGTGTAAAGCTCAGCAGTGCCCCGAAATTCAGCAGAGAAGTTGCTGTTGCCAGAGGAATCACCAGTGCCAAAAGACTGATGGTCGCCATAATAAGGATGCTGTAAGTCGGTGTATTCCGTTTGGGATGGAGATACCCAAAAATCCGTTTGGGCAGGATCTGGTCACGACCCATGCCATACAATACACGGGAAGCGGAAGCCACGGAAGAAATGGCGGAAGCCACAGCGCCTACGGAAAAGGCAATGGTAAACAAATACGCCATGACAGAACCGGCAACCTTATTGATGACTTCATAAGCGCCGCCGTCTACGTCCACAATTTCTAACCACGCTGTCGGCCACGCCACCTGCAGCATATATGTAATGACTGCGAAAAACGCACCTGCGCCAATACAAGTGATGAGGATGGCTTTCCCTACGTTCTTTTCGGGATTGATGGCTTCTTCACTCAATGTGGAAATGGCGTCAAATCCCAGGAAAGACAGCGCCAGCAAAGATGCGCCACTGAGGAGTACTGTAAAGCCCATGCCTTCCTTTTTCAGTTCTGTCATGTTGATGAAGGATTCCGCATCCAGAAATGTACCGACACCACCGCCGCCCAGCACAAACTTGATGACCAGAATGATGAGGGCAGCCAGAAAGATGATTTGCAGCCAAACGATGGTCTTATTGAAAATATCCGTTACTTTGATACCAAAGTGATTTACCACCGTTACAATGATGATAAACGCAATGATCCAACACCAGATGGGAATCTGGGGAACGGCAGCATTGAGAAAGATGGCTGCCGCAATATAATTCAGCATAGGCAGGAACATATATCCGATCAGCACCAGCCAGCCGGCCAAAAATCCCAGATAAGGATTGATGGATTTATGCACAAAGGTATAGACCGACCCTGCCACGGGATAGGCTTTTGTCATGCGCACATAACTGAATGCCGTAAAACTCATACAGATGGTGCTAATGACATAGGTCAGGGAAACCATACCGTGTGTCATATTGGTCACCAGACCATAGGTGGTGCAGAATGTCAAGGGAATCATAAAAGCCAAGCCGTAAAATACCAGTGAGCTCAAAGGCAGAATTCGTTTCAGTTCGCTTGTGTTTTGATTTGTACCGGTTCTTTCTTCCATAGGCACTTATACGCTCCTTTCTTCTTTCTCGTTATGTCTTTTTCCCTTTCAGCAGGCAGCAGATTTTTCGTAAATGATGTTGCCATCCATGATGGTCACTTCCACTTTTGCGTCGATAAGTTCCGATTCATCCACCGCAAACAAATCTCTGTCAATGACGATGATGTCCGCAAATTTTCCTGCTTCCAATGTGCCCAGCTCATCTTCTCTGCCTGCTCCATAAGCAGAACCGTATGTATAGCTGCGCAGGGCTTCATAAAGGGAAATCTTTTCCGCCGGATTCCAGCCGCCTTGGGGTTCGCCGTCGTCATGGATTCTGGTGACCCCTCTGTAAATTTCCAAAAATGGATTATCATCCACCACAGGGCAGTCACTGCCTAATGCCAGCAGACCTGCGGTGTCATACAGACTCTTATAGGGAAATCCTCTGTATGCCCGTTCTTCTCCCAAAACCACAGGATAAGGATTTTCCGCAAAAGTTTCTGTCAGCGCCATATGCTGGGGCTGTACGGAAGGGATGATGCCCAACTCTCCAAATCTGGGCAAATCCACAGGGTCTAACATCTCAATATGCTCAATGGCATGTCTGCACTGATTTTTCCCGTACATTTTGATGGCTTCTTCATAGAAATCCAGCGCCATACGGGCAGAAAGGTCGCCGCAGGAATGGAGTTTGATGGAAAAGCCCCGTCTGTGTCCTTCCGGCACTGCTTTGCGGATGGCTTCCAGATCGCTGGGAGAAATGCCCCTGTTTCCCGGCATATCTGTATAATCGTCAATGACCAGCGCCGTATGGGTGGTGCATACACCGTCCAAAAACTGCTTCAGCATAGATACTCGTATTTTGTCTGAACGGTATTCCTCTCTCCACCGTTCCACCTCATCCAGATCCCCCAGCAAGTCCGGCGCCACATTCACCCGCACCGTCAGTTCTCCCGACTGATCCATGGCGCGGTATACATCCAGATTGCCCATATTCCCGTGGAAATAAGGCTGTACGTCATTAACAGAAGTGATGCCGTAGCGTTTTGCCCCTTTCATATAAGACCGGATGATGTTCTTTTCTTCTTCCGCCGTAAAATCAAAGGCGTATTTCGTCACAAGGCCTGCCGCCGCTTCTCCCAGAAATCCTGTGGGTTCCCCGTCTGCATCCCGGAAAATCTCTCCGCCGAAGGGTTCAGGTGTATCCTTGTTGATGCCGGCAATCTCCATTGCCTTTGAATTGACCCATGCCCCATGGGCTTCCGCATTGATGAGGCACACCGGCGTATTGGGATAATAGCGGTCTAATGTGGCTTTTGTGGGAAATTCCGCTTTTTCCCAGAAAACGTGATACCAGCCGAATCCAATGACCCATTTGCCGTCATCGGCAGGATGGCTGTCCCACACCATTTTTGCCGCTTCTTCCTCCGAACGGGCAGGACGCATATTCACATAGGTGTTGAATAGACCAGCCATGATGAAATGGGCGTGACTGTCATGAAAGCCAGCCATGATCGTTTTGTCGTCATACCGCAGTATTTTCGTGTCGCTGTCTGCAAAAGACGCATAATCATCACCCCTTTCCACGGCAATGATCCGATTGCCCTTTACAGCGATGAACCCTGCAAAAGGTTCTGTGCTGACACTGTCAAAGATACTGTTTCCCAAAATAATCATGTTTGCTTTCATCCATATATCACCCTTTCTCAAAATACAGATTCTGTTTCTTGTATGGATTTAAAAGCAATTTTTGTGCCAAAAAAAAATCGTTGATAAATCAACGATTTTCTCAAAGACAGGTGTCATTATAGAATTGCACTTTTTCTAATACAATCCAAAATCCCTTTGGATTATGCCGAAAAATCACGCTTTTGGACACACTGTCATTTTCAACTGACAGTGTCTGTTTAAAATAACAGCTCTGTTTTGATGCCCAGCCGCTTGATTTTCTGATAAAGCAATGCTCTGGGTATTTTCAGAAATTGCGCTGTTTTTGTTTTATTTCCCTGAAATTTGATGAGGGCTTCTTCAATGAATTTTTTCTCCGCCTGATTTTTCACCTCGTCAATGGGACGGGGCAGGGAGCCCAGATGGTTCAGGTTGGTGGGGCTGATATGCAGATTCAGGTCATCGAAAAAATCCTCATAAAGGGTATCGCCGCTGGCAAAGTGCATGGCTTTTTCCACCATATTGGACAATTCCCGAATGTTGCCGGGAAAGGCGTAATTCCGCAGTTTTTTGATGACAGCCGGGTCGATATAACGTACATCTTTTCCCAGAATCTTATTGAATTCCTTCACCTTTTCTTCCAGCAATTCCGGCAAATCTGACATACGCTCCCGCAGGGGCGGTATCTCAATGGAAAGGACATTGAGGCGATAATACAGGTCTTCCCGGAACAATCCCTGCTGCACCAGACTTTTCAGCGGTTTATTGGTGGCGGCGATGATGCGCACATCCACATATTTCTCCCCTTCGCTGCCCACCGGGTCAATCTTTTTTTCCTGAAGGGCGCGAAGCAGCTTGGGCTGGAGGGTCATGGGCATCTGATTGATTTCATCAATGAAAAGGGTGCCGCCGTTGGCCACTTCAAACTTGCCTTTTTTGCCGCCTTTTTTTGCCCCTGTAAAAGAGCCTTCCTCATAGCCAAACAGTTCCGATTCCGCCAGCGATTCCGGCAGACTGGAGGCGTTCACTGCCACAAATTCACCGGAAAAGCGGCTGCTGAGATTATGGATGGCCTGTGCCACCAGCTCTTTGCCCGTGCCCGTTTCCCCAGTGATGAGCACCGTAGAGCTGGAATTTGCCGCCATGACGATTTGTTTGCGCAGATTTTCCATGGCCTGAGAACTGCCGATGAGGTTCTCAATGGAATATCGTCCTTTTTTCAGCTGCCTGACTCTTTCTCTGTAAAAATCCACTTCATTTTTCAGGGAAAGGACATACTTTCCCAACAGGCTGTCCAGATTTTCCAGATCCTGAATGATGTCGTACTCCAAGGCCCCTGCCACCTTGCCATCCTCTATGATCTGTGCCTGCAGACTGACACTCATGCGGCCTTCATGAAAGTAAAATTCTGTGTTATGGGTCTTATTCCCACGCAAAACCTCATTCAGCTTTGTGGCAGGGAAAACCTCCCCTACTGGTTTTCCAATGGACGTCTTCTGATCCACTTTGATATAATCTGCACACTGCTTATTCATATAAGTGAGATTTCCATACCGATCAACAACCATAAGTCCTAAAATGTGATCCAAAATCTGTTCATAGTCATCCTTCCTGCTCATCATATCTTCCCCATTTCGTTGTCTAAAATGATTGCGCCAGCCCGATGTATGATTACATACATTCCTGTACATACAAAACCATGAAGGGTTGATAGTGTCATATTCAAATTATACATGATTTCTATAAAGTTTCAATATAAAAACATTCGTTTTATACTAAAAGAGTGTGATTTTTTACATTATTTTTGCACGTATTATCCATTTTCCATTGACACGTTACCCAAAAATACCACATATTGACCATATAGTACCATTTTTGCCACTGTTTTTTTCTGTCCATCAGACAGCTGGACACCCCTTTCGAAAATTCGGCAAAAAGCCTCTTTCTTTCTCTCCATCCTTTATGCTACACTGAAAGCAGGAAAAAACGGGAAACAATGAAGGAGGAGTGGTTTTATGGAAGAAACAAAAGAACTGACACTGCCGGAACAGGCCCGGGATCAGGCGAAAAACTATTTCCGTCAGGGAATGAACTGCACAGAATGTGTCATGCAGTCTTTCTTAGACATTCACGGCTCTGACCTGCCGCCGGAAGTCATCGCTCTTGCCACAGTTTTTGGCGGCGGTATGGGACACACCAAAAACACCTGCGGCGCCATCACCGGCGGCGTTATGGCACTTTCTGCTGTAGTCGGCAGAAAATACCCTCTGGCAAAAGAGTCCATGGCGGAACGCATTGCGGAACTGAACGAAATTTATGATATTTCCGGCAGAATGGTACACGAAATGGAAGAAAAATTCGGCACGCTCATCTGCAAAGAGCTGTCCGATCCTCATGGGGATTTCGAAGGGAAAGCACGGAAGAAAAACTGTATGCAGATGATCGGGGACTGCGCGGAAATCGCCATGAAATACATCATGGAAGCAGAAGGAAAAACCGTATAAAACATGGGGGAAATGTTCTTAGGGCATTTCCCTTTTTTCATTTGCAGGGCGGAAATTTTGGAATCCCGCGGGATTTTATGATATAATAATACGGTGTCCTTTTATGGGGATTTTTCCCGGACACAATGTACACCAGAAAAAAGAATCGGAGGAAAAACGCACATGAAAAAAATGATTTTGGGCAGTCTTCTTGCCCTTTCGATAGCTGTGCCTGCACTGGCACATCCACCCATTACCGTATATGTAGACCAGCAGGAAGTGGTCTTTGCCGACCAAGCCCCCGTCATCGTGGACGACCGTACACTGGTGCCCATGCGGAAAATTTTTGAAGCCATGGACGCAGATGTCACATGGGATGAACCTTCCCAGACCATCACTTCCACCAGAGGCAGTGACGTTGTCACCATGACCATCGGCCAAAAACAGGTCTACAAAAACGGCAAAGTGGTCTATACCATGGATGTGCCTGCCCAGATCATGCAGGACCGCACTATGGTGCCCATCCGCGCCGTAGCCGTTGCTTTCGACGCCAATGTGGCATGGGACGGCATCAATTACGTCATTGACATCACCACCGATGGTACGACCAGCGGCAATTATTCCAAGCAGATTCATGCCGACGACGGCACCCTGCTGGCAACGGTGAGCCTGACTTACAGCCCTCTCACCTCTAACAGCACCGCCGCTGATAAAATCAACAAAAACATCTACGACCAGATTTCCCAGAAGGCTTCTGTCATGACCGTACAGATGGAAACAGCCGCAAAAGCCGCTTACACAAAGAATCCTGATTCTTTCCAGCCCTATTACTACATGGGCACCTATCAGGCAAAGGGTGAAGGCAGTGACTTTGCTTCTGTGGTACTGGAAGAACGAACATTCATGGGCGGCACAGAAACAAAGACCCTTTCCACTGACACTTACAACATAAAAAACGGCAGTGACGCAGCTTTGACAGACATCGTCACCGACAGTGAGAAAGAACTGGAAACCCTCATGGAAAAAGGGTTCTCTGCCCTCATTGACCAGAATCCTGCCGCTTTCTACAGCGACGCCAAAGACCGCCTTGGCAAAAATCTGGACGAAGTTGGCTTCTATCTGGACAACAACGCCGTGGTATTTTATCTGAACAGCGGCATCATCGCGCCGGAAAGCGCTGGCGTTATCGCTTTTTCTGTTCCCCGATAACAGACAGCTTCATCAGAAAACAACTAAAGCCGAAATCCTTATCATATCAAAGGATTTCGGCTTTCTTATTATTTGTTCTGTTTTCTTCTGAAGACAGCCGTCGCAATTTCCCTCGCCGTCCTTTTTTCTGAAACCACGCATAAAATAGAGAAAGCCCCCCTTTTGTATTTGTAAAAAAATCCCATTCTGCGCCGAAAATATTGACAGTAAAATAGTTTTATACTAAAATTATCTCAGGTTTTTTGAACAGGAAAACAGAAAGGGGTCAGGCAATGTCTACCACACACAACAAAAAAATCGCCGAAGAACTCATTGCGCTGAATACGAACATCTTTTTGTGGAACCGGGAGCATATTGAAAAATCCTTCAATATCAACGGCAAAACAAAAGAAGGAGAACTGACGATACGGCAGTTTCATGTACTGACATTTATCAAAAACGGGGGTATACACACCGTATCGGAAATTTCCAATTGGTTCAACATCAGCAAAAGCAGTATGTCCATCATGATCTCCAAACTGGAGAAAAACGGATATCTGCGCAAAGAGCAGGCATCTGACACAGATGACGGCAGAAAGATGTATTTCTATCTGACGGAAAAGGGCATGACAGCTGTGACAGAAGCGGAAGAACGTGTACTGGAAACCGTTGCCGGCTGTTTTTCTTCTTTGGATGAAGAAAAGCAGGAAAAAGTTTATACACATTTGCGGGAATTGAATCAAATCTTAAAAGCAGGAGGACTTGGGGAATGAAGAAAACAGCGAGTCTTTTGGCGCTGGCCTGTGTCATTGCCATGACAGGGTGCACGCCGAAGGAAGAAGTAACCGAAGAAAAAACCGCCCGCACTGTCCAGACAGCGGCAGTGACTACAGGGGATATTTCCAGTGATTTTTCCTTTTCGGGGAAAGTTGCCGCATCCAGAGAAGTGTCTGTGGTGCCCACCATCGCTGGCAAAGTCACCGGTTTTGGCTATGAAGTAGGCAATTCCGTAGGGGCAGGTGCTGTGCTTTTCACCGTGGACAGCACAGACTTACAGAACAATCTGCGCAGTGTGGAAGCCAATTATGACGCTACCAAACTGCAGGTGGACAACGCAAAGACCACATTGGAAAGCAACCAGATTCTTTATGATGAAGGCATCATTTCCAAAAGTGATTATGACAAGCTGAAACTGGCTTATGACACAGCGGAAGCAAACCTGACTTCCATCCAGATCCAGAAGGAAAATCTGGAAAAGAACATTGCGGACTGCTCCGTTACTGCGCCCATCAGCGGCGTCATCTCTGCCCGCAACGTGGAAATCGGCAGTTTTGCCAGCCAGAGCCAGCCTGCCTACACCATTCTGGACGTTTCTTCCGTAAAAGTGGAAGTAGGCGTTTCTGAACAGATGGTCAATGAAATTGCCATCGGGGACACCGTCAACGTACTGCTGACAGCTGTTTCTCCCGATCCTTTGCAGGGCAAAGTATCCACCATCAGCCCTTCCGCCAGTCAGGCAGGTACATACACTGTAAAAATCACACTGGACAACAGCCGCGGTCTTTTGAAACCCGGCATGCTGGCTGAAGTAAGCTTCATCACCGATTCTTCCAGCAATACCATGATTCTGCCCAGAGATGCAGTCATCACAAAAGACGGTGAAGTATACGTTTATGTCGTAGAAAACAACATCGCTAAGAAAGTTCCTGTGGAAACAGGCATCGAAAGCGGTGAAAATATCGAAATCATCAGCGGCCTGACCACCGATATGCAGGTAGTTGTCAAAGGCCAGACTTATATTACCGACGGTGAGGAAGTTCAGGTTTCCAACCCTGAGGAAGACGTCCTGCGGGTGCCCGTGGAAGGGGCACAGGTGCAGAGTGAGGGGGAATAAGCCATGCTTTCCAGACTTGCTATCCGCCGGCGCGTCACCACAATGATGATCACCATGATGGTTTTTCTGGCCGGTATCGTATCCTACATGAATCTGGATATGAACCTGATGCCTGAAATGGACATTCCCATCGTGGTTGTCAGCACCACCTATGTGGGCGCAGGGCCCGAAGAAATCGAAAATCTGGTAACGAAGCCTTTGGAGGAATCCCTCAGCACCGTTTCCAATGTAGAAAACATCACCTCCGTTTCGTCGGCAAATATGTCCATGGTTATGGTACAGTTTGTAGACGGTACGGATATCGACATCGCTTCCATGGACTTGCGTGACATCATCGACCGCACAAAGTCCACACTGCCTGACGATGCCAATGAACCCAACATCATCAAAATGGATATGAACGCCGTTCCCATTTACATGGGCGCAACGGCAGAAAATATGGATCTGACAGCACTGAACGAAATGCTGGAGGACAACGTGGTGAACCGTCTGGAACGTATCGAAGGCGTTGCATCCGTTGACCTGACCGGCGGTGTGGAACGTGAAGTCCGCATCACCGTTGACCCGGATAAACTGGCTGGCTACGGCCTGACCACATCCCAGCTTTCTCAGGTGCTTTCCGCAGAAAACATGAACCTGCCCTCCGGTTCCCTTTCTCAGGGCTCCACCAACGTACAGGTGCGTACCATGGGGGAATTTGAGGACATCGAGGACATCAAAAATCTGCCTGTGACCACACCCGGCGGCGCTCTGATCCACCTCAGCGACGTTGCCAGCGTGGAAGAAAAAGAGGTAGACCGTGATTCCTTCAGTATCATCGACGGCAATTACGGCATCATGATTTCTGTCAACAAACAGTCCACCGCCAATCTGGTAGAAGTCAGCGACAAGCTGAACGCAGAAATGGCGAAGATCAACAACGATTACCCCGAAATGAAACTGGTTATGCTGACTGATACAGCAGAATATATCCAGCTTTCCATTTCCAACGTTACACAGACAGCCCTCCTCAGTGCCATCATCGCATTCTTCGTACTGCTGGTATTCCTGAAGAGCCCTGTCACATCCGGTATCATTGCCATGTCCATTCCTACATCCATCATGGCGTCCTTTGCCCTCATGTACCTGTCGGGCATGAGTTTGAACGTTATTTCCATGGGTGGTCTGGCCATCGGTATCGGGATGCTGGTAGATAACTCCGTCGTTGTACTGGACAGCATCTACCAATATTACGAGCGGGGATATGACCCCAAAGAAGCGGCGGAAACCGGCGCGAAAGAAGTTACCATGGCGGTAACGGCATCTACCCTGACAACCGTTGCGGTATTTTTGCCCATCGCCTTCGTTTCCGGCTCCGTAGGTCAGCTCATGAAGAGCTTGTCCTTCACCATTTGTTACTCCCTGATCTCCTCTCTGGTGGTTTCCATCACCTTTGTGCCTATGGCATGCGCCCTGTTCCTGCGCAAGGAGCATCATAAGAAAGAAAAGAAATCCAAATTCCGTCTGTCCTATGCATGGGATGCTTTCTTTGACCGCCTTACCAACGGTTATGAAAAACTCATCAAGGCAGCCCTCCACCACCCCGTCCGCACCATTGCTGTGGTGCTCATCACATTCATTGCCAGCCTGTTCACCATTCCCATTACAGGTATGGACTTCATGGATGAAACAGACGAAGGTGTGGCAAACATCACCGTGGAACTGCCCAACGGCACAGACCTTGACAATACAGAAGAAGTGGTATGGGAAGTGCTCTACCGCCTGCAGGAAGTTCCTGAAGCAGAGCTGGTATATGCTTCCGTCGGCGGCGGCATGCTCTCCTCCGGCACATCTTCTGCTTCCGTTACCATGAACTTGGTGGACAAAGCGGAACGTACCCGCTCCACCTCTGAAGTCTGCAAAGACGTACAGGATATGTTGTCAGATATTCCCGGCGCAGAAATCACTGCCACCGCTTCCAGCTCTGCCATGGGCAGCTTTGGCGGCGCAGATATTTCCTTCAATGTTTACGGCTATGATTCCCAGACATTGATGGCAGTGGAAGACGATCTGGTGGAACTTTTGAGCAGCACACCGGGTCTGACCGACGTGGAAGGCTCCACCGGCGAAACCGTGCCTGAAGCCAAAGTGGTCATCGACCGCAGCAAGGCTTCCCTTTACGGCATCACCACCGCTTCCATTGCGTCTTCTCTGAACACAGCCATTTCCGGCTCCACCGCTACTCAGTACAAAGTAGACGGTACAGAGATCGACGTTGTCATCCGTTATGACACAGATAAACTGAATTTCCTGACAGATCTGAATAATCTGACTGTTACATCAGCATACGGCGGCGAAATTCCTCTTTCCAGCATCGCAACAGTGGAAATGGGCGAAAGCGCAACTGCCATCAACCGTGAAAATCAGAAAAACTATATCACCATCAGTGCTTCTGCTGACGGCATGAGCGGCGGCGAAGCCCAGAAGCTGGTAGATCAGATTTTGGCAGGCTATACTTTCCCGGACGGCTGCACTTACGGCTATTCCGGCACACTGGAAATGATGAACGATGCCTTCAGCTCTCTGCTGACAGCCCTTGTGGTTGCGGTACTGCTGGTTTATATGATCATGGCATCCCAGTTTGAAAGCATCCGGTATCCTATGATCATCATGGTTTCCATGCCTTTGGCATTTACCGGTGCCATCTTGGGTCTGTTCATCACTGGCAACACCATCACCATGACTTCTATGATGGGCTTTATCATGCTGGCAGGTATGGTTGTAAACAATGGTATCGTCCTCATCGACTATACCAATCAGCTTATGGACAGAGGCATGCGGTGCTATGACGCCCTCACCACAGCAGGTCCCCGTCGTCTGCGCCCTATCCTCATGACCACACTGACCACCATCCTTGGTATGCTCCCTCTGGTATTCTCCCAGCAGGAAGGCAGCGAAATGATGCGTACCATGGCCATCAGCGTTATTTTCGGTCTGACACTGTCCTCTCTGGTAACATTGGTATTTATTCCTGTGCTCTACGCATGGATGAATAGCCGCAGAGAACGCCGTCTGGAGAAAAAAGCGGCAAAACGGGCAGCAAAAGAAGCGAAAACTACAGAAAGCCTACAAGGGTAATATTAAAGTAATATTAAGAATTTGTGACAACCGCCGCTCAGGTCTTGCCTAGCGGCGGTTTTTATGGTTATATTGTTTGGAGAAAAGGAGGGTTCCAAATATGGAAAAGATTGGACTGGTTTTGGAAGGCGGCGCTTCCCGTGGGGTATTTACCGCTGGGGTGCTGGATTACTGGATGGAACAGGGCATCACCTTTCCTTATGTGGTAGGGGTTTCCGCAGGCGCATGCAACGCGGCGGATCTGGTATCGAAACAGATTGGGCGTACCCGAAATACCATGATTCACAAAGACAAAAAATATGAATATATGGGGCTGCGGACATTTTTCAAAACCCGTCAGCTCATGGATATGGATTTGATTTTCCGTACATTCCCGGAAGAATACTTTCCCTTTGACTACGATACTTATTTTGCGTCGGAAACAGAGGTGGAATACGGCTGCACAGACTGCCATACAGGCAGACCGGTATTCCTGTCCGAAAAACAGGATAAAAGCCGTCTCATGGACATTCTGCGGGCTTCCTGCGCCATGCCGGGGGCAGTGCGTCCCGTTCTGGTGGACGGCAAACCTTATGTGGATGGGGGACTTTCTGACTCCATTCCAGTGAAACGTGCTTTTGAAATGGGATGCGACAAAGTGGTTGTCATTCAGACCAGAGGGAGAAACTTCCGCATGAAGCCTTCCCGTTCCACAAAACTCATTGCAAGGGCATACAAAAAATATCCTGCCGTTGGCGAAGACCTGCGCCGCCGTCCCGTGCGCTACAACAAAAATCTGGCGTACATCCGCCGCATGGAAAAAGCGGGCAAGGTGCTGGCTATCCGTCCCTGCATGCCGGAAGTAGGCCGCATGGAGAAAGATTATAAGAAACTGATGACGTTCTACCGTCATGGTTATATACTCGCACAGGAGCAGTTTGCTCAATTACAAGCATTTATGGGAGGAAAGAGATGAAATTACACCAACTGACAAACCGTATCTGGTATACGGAACATGACAGCACCACAGACAGGCCCACACTGGGCTATATCATGGGGGACAGACGTTCTGTGATGCTGGATGCCGGAAACAGCGGCGCACATGCGGAACTGTTTCTGGAGGCTGTCCGCAGAGCCGGGCTGCCCAGACCGGAACTGGTCTGCATTTCCCATTCTCATTGGGATCACACCTTTGGTATGGCATCTTTGGGGCTGCCTGCCATCGCTTCAGAAAAAACCAATGCCCTGCTGCTGCAGATGGCTTGCTGGGGATGGTCAGAAAGAGAAATGGCAAAACGGCTGGAAACAGGAGAGGAATCCGCCTTTTGCGATACCCACATCCGACTGGAATATCCCGATCTGAGCCGCATTCAGGTGCGGGGCGCGGATATCATGTTCCGGGACAGACTGACACTGGAATTGGGGAATTGTCCGCTGGAATTATGGGAAGGAGTTTCCCCTCATGCCGATGACTGCACATTGATGCTGGCAGACGGCGTATTGTTCCTGGGGGATGCTTATTGTTCCGTACCCGTTGGAGATGATTGGGTCTATGACAAAGACCTGCTGGAAAAACATATCCGTATGCTGGAAGAAACAGACTTCCGCCTTTGCCTGAAGGGTCACCATGCACCACAGACAAAAGAGGAATTGCTGGCGGAATTGAAAGCGGAATTGGAAAAACTGAAATAAAGAAAGTAAGAACCCCCTTCGTGGAAACGAAGGGGGTTTGTTTTTGGAAAATCATAATTTGTGCCAGTTTAAGGGCGGATTGCCTCTGAACGAAACAAGCCGCTTAATCCAAAGAATCTATCAATTCCTGTACTTCATTAAAAAATCTTGATAGGTGAAAACCATCAGCAACGGCATGATGGATGTTCATAGTCAGCGGCATGATGAGTTTGCCGTCTTTTTGCTCATATTTGCCCCAAGTGACCACAGGCGCAAGGAATTTTCCCTCATCAAACACATGCACATCAAAATGGGCATATTTTACCCATGGCAGGCAGGATACATCAAAGAAGTTTTGCGGCTGATTTGCTAAAATGGCTCGCTCATTTTTGTATCGCTCTCTGTCGGCTTCCATTCTGCCGTAAAATTCCAGAAGGTCCTCTGCATACTCCGTGACCATTTTGGTGAAATTTTCGTCATCCGTATGAAAATCCGTATAAGAAGGGAATACAAAATCCCATTTGATGAGATTGCCGTCTGCATCCCAACTGTATTTGAATTCATCATGGGCGTTGACAACTTTGGATACAACCCACACCATCAAAGGATAAAAATCAAGATGGTGTTTCTTGGAATATGCTTTTAAATTGGTCACATCCATATCTACCGTCAAACTCATGACGATTCGCATTTTATCGATATAAAACTGAAACAGATCACCTCTGCTCCATTCCTTTAAGTTCATCCGTGTATAATTCATAATCGTTCTCCAAATTGTCATTGATTGCTTGCTATATTCAAGGAAATTATACCATAAGCTTATGAACAATTCCATAAACGAGCCATACCCGGCAGCGGTGGCAGTCTTGAAATAAAAAAACACCACACACTTTCGTGTATGGTGTTTTTTGTTGAATTGCGGAGAGGATCAAGCACTTTGCTCCGCAAAGCCGCCTTCGGCGTCCCCATTTCTCTTCGGGGTGCAGGGATTTGAACCTGCGAAGTCCCACCTCGAAACATGGTCGTCTGCTCTCCTTCCCGTCGGTCGCAGTCCTGAAACGAAAAAAACACCATGCTTTCAGGGGCTGCTTCATAAGAAAAGTAAATAGTCCAAATTCTAAAAAGCAACGGATTGTTTTCTTCTGAAGCCAGCCGTCGCAATTCCCCTTAAGAAACGAAAAGAAAAAATAATGTTTTCTTAATGGGAACCTGCTTTGCATGATGTTCTTTGAATTGCGAAGACAGGATTTGAAAGCCACCCCAATTTTCCAGCTTCTGCATGAGACATCTTCACACAACAAAAAAACACCACACACTTTCGTGTATGGTGTTTTTTGTTGAATTGCGGAGACAGGATTTGAACCTGCGACCTCCGGGTTATGAGCCCGACGAGCTACCGGACTGCTCTACTCCGCGTCAATATTAACTTCAACTGATAATATATCATGAATAGATGACTTTGTCAATATTTTTTGGAGAAAATGTGAGATTTTTCACACACCATCTTTGTACATGGTTTCCAGACGTTCTTTGCACTCCTTCCAGTTAGGCATCCATTCTGTCAGCAGGGCATAGAACCGTCTGCTGTGGTCGGAAAAGCGGAAATGTGCCAATTCATGATAGATGACCTGACGGATACAATCCGGGTCTGCCTTCATCAGCTGGAGATTCAGGCGGATGCTTTGGGTTTCTACAGTACAGCTGCCCCAGATGCTCCGCATGTTCCGCACCTGAATTTTGGGATAAGGAATGCCGTAGTCTTTTACTTTGGGATGGATTTCGTCCAGAAGCTTCGCAAATGTCCCAGCTGCCTGTTCCCGGAGCCATTCCAGATATTCAGACCGCAGTCCAACGGAATCCGTCTGGAAAGTAGACATATAAATGATGTTATCGGAACGCTGAATCTGACGCAGTCCCTGTGCAATGTGGAGGGTATAGGGTTCCCCCAGAAAATACAATGTCTTGCCGTCGTACATGGCGCCGGAGGGCTGTGCCATACGGATTTTTTCCACTTCTGCCAGATGGTTGATAATCCAGAGGGCTTTGGACTGGACAAATTCTTCAATGACGGAAAAAGGTACCCGTTTGGCGGCGGACACCACCACCTGTCCATGCTTATTTACCCGCAGGTTGATATACTTCACGTCTTTGCGGATGAGTTCGTATTCAATTGGAATGCCTTCATATTCTATGGCGTGCAGTTCCATTGCAAAATCTCCCTTTTCCAAAGATAGTTTTCCCACAAAAGTTGGGTTCTATCCCGTTTTTCTATGATACTATATCACGCAAAGGCTGAAAAAGTCCAGAAAAAACGGGAAAATCCTTCCAGAGGCGACAAAAACGGAAGGCATGCGCCTTGATTTGACAAAACAGGTGCATGCCTTTTGCTTCCTTAAATATGTTCTGCTTTTTTCACAACGGGAATCCAGATTTCAAATACAGAATTCGCAGGGTCTGCGTTATAGTAGACCTCTATATCTGCCCCTTTGCCGTATTCGTAGCCGGAATTGGGGAGCCATTCCGTGAAAATCCGTTTCTCCAATTCCTGACATGCCTTTGGCATGGCGCCTGTGCCGGGGAAGATTGCCCATGTGGCGGCAGGCAGTTCCAGCATTTCCAAAGGCGGTTCCACTTCTTTGGAAGTGCAGACGCCAATCCAGTATTTCCATTCTTCTTCCTGACAAGCAGAAATCCCCAGCACCGCAGGCATTTCCATAATGCCTGTCAGTTTCGGCAGGATATTGTCTGCCACGGCTTTTTGCCAGAAAGCAGGTACAGTCTGGAAATTTTTCTCCATGTCTTTTTCCAATGGTGTGTAAATTCCCACAACGCGCAGGGGGCCTTTTGCTTCAATACGATAATCCAATGCAGTCACTCCTTTGACGGTCATTTGAAACCGGATGGGCGGAAAAGCCTTCAGGGGCGCGCCTTTTGCCTTGGCTTGGGATGGGGTGATGCCGTGGATGCTCTGAAATGCCCGTGTGAACGCCGTTGGGGAACGGTATCCATATTTCAGCGCCACATCAATGACTTTTGCGCCCCTCTGCAAATCAAAGGCGGCTTTTGTCATTTTCCGGCGGCGGATATATTCCGAAAGGGGCATATCTGCCAGATAGGAAAACATACGCTGAAAGTGGAAGGTTGTACAGCAGGCGGTTCTGGCAATGTCATCCAGAGAAATTTCCGCGGTCAGGCTTTTTTCCAGTATTTCCAGGGCTTCGTTCCATTTGTCAATCCAGTCCATGTGGTTTCCTCCTTATTTGTCTTTGTCAATGACAGTTTCAGTTTACCTCAAAAGAAGGCTGGTTTCCTCGCAGTTTCTGTCTCTTTGGCAGAGGCGCTTTTTTTCAGGAAATAAGCCACTTTGTAATAAGGAATGGGAAATCCCATGGCTTCCAGCTGACGGGCGATTTTTCTGGGGCCAAGACCGCTGGCGTTCTGTTCTTGGATAAACTGAGCAATCTGGTCGGTGATTTTGTCGTCAGGAGTGGCAGGTTCACTGTTTTCCGCTGTTTCCGGCTGTTCTGCGGCTTCAAAGGGAATATGCTCCATATCTACCACTGTGGTGATTTCTGTTTTTTCCCCAATGTCCTCAATCAGAGGAGAGGAAGCGTCGATGCTGTAATTGATAACGTCACGCATCTGACGGATGTTTCTGGGGTAAACGGCGTTGAGGATGGCATGTTTCGCTTCCGGTGTAAAAATCACATGGTAGCGGATGTGCCTTGCTTCCCAAACGGCGTTTTCATACCGCATGACAAAATGGCGGAAGAGATTTTCTTTTTCCGCAAGAGAACGCTCCCGCAGGGCAGGCAGGTGCATTTCGTATTGGGCAAGTCTTTGGTACAATTCCGGCAGGAATACCTCGTGGAGGTTTTTGGTGGAAGCGGCAATGACAATGACGTTGATGTCGATTTCCTTGGTGTCACCAATACGGCGGATTTTACCGGACTCAATGGCTTTTAATAGAAGGTTCTGATAATTTTCAATGGTGTGGGCTTCATCCAGAAAGAGGATGCCGCCGTTTGCCTGCTCGAACAGCCCCTTTTTCTTTTTGGAACCGGTGTAAGCACCTTCCACGGAGCCGAAAATTTCCATGGCGGCAATATCCGGGTTGGTGAACTGGGCGCAGTTGATTTCGATAAACGGGGCATTTTTGCCAATAACGCCAATCTGTTTGGCGTAATTATAAATGAGGTTTGCCAGCATGGTTTTGCCGGTGCCGGACTCCCCCGTGATGATGGAGTGACGGGGGCCGCCCAGCGAGCCAACGATTTTTTTTGCCTGCTTGTAGATGTTCTGCATGGTGCCCATGTGGACAACGTGTTGGAAATCGGCTTCGGGCTTTGTCAGACTTACCTGCATTTCCAGATGTTTGATTTTGCTGTTAAGCTGGTCAATCTCCTGAATATCCTGAAAAATGGAATAGGCGCCCATGAATTCCCCGTCCATAAAAATAGGATAGGAATTTACGACATATTTATTGGGAGGCACCAGATGGATCTTTTTATCCAGAATGGGCCGATGGTTTTCTAACACTGTTAGAAGAACGGCGGCGGGATAAAACTGGGAAATGTGTTTTCCAATCATATTTTCACGCTTTTGATTCAGATAATTGGCAGAAACTGTGTTGACATATACTAAAATCCCGTCGGTATCCACCACATTTATGCCTCCGTTGGTGTGATCCAGGATCTGGTGTATCAAATTGGAAGAAAAAAACAGCTCTTTTGTCAATTTCATGGGTAAATACCCCTTTCATTTTGTTAGAAAAAGTGTTATAATACAAAAAGTTACAAGTATTCTAACATTTATTCTGACAAAAAACCAGCGAATTTTCCAAAAAAAGTGTGAAAACTAAAGGAAAATATCGTTGGCACGGTTTTTGCTCATATAGTTATTTGTTAGAATAATAACAAAATTATTGCCGATTTTTAAGGAGGAAACAAATTATGGAGTTTGGCTATTCAAAGGAACAAGTACTGTTGAGAGACCTGTACAAAAAATTTGCTGAAACAGAAGTAAAACCTTTGGCGGAAGAACTGGACGAAGAAGAAAGATTCCCCGTGGAAACCGTTAAGAAACTGGCAAGATACGGCTTCCTGGGTATTCCCTTCCCTAAGGAATACGGCGGTGCAGGCGGCAGCTACCTGACATATTCCATGGCAGTAGAAGAACTGGCTAAGGTATGCGGCACAACAGCAATCATCGTTTCCGCACACACATCCCTGTGTGCAGGCCCCATCTACATGTTTGGTACAGAAGAACAGAAACAGAAATACCTGGTACCCCTGGCAAAAGGTGAAAAACTGGGTGCTTTCGGTCTGACAGAACCCAGCGCAGGTACAGACGCTTCCATGCAGCAGACAACAGCTGTTCTGGATGGTGACGAATATGTACTGAACGGCACAAAAGTGTTCATCACAAACGCTGGCTATGCTGATACATACGTAATCATCGCAATGACAGATAAATCCAAAGGTACAAAAGGTATCTCCGCATTTATCGTAGAAAAAGACACACCCGGCTTCTCCATCGGTAAAAAAGAAAGAAAAATGGGTATCCGTGGTAGCGCAACATGCGAACTGATCTTTGAAAACTGCAGAATCCCTAAAGAAAACCTGCTGGGCAAAGAAGGTCAGGGCTTCAAGATCGCAATGCAGACACTGGACGGCGGCCGTATTGGTGTAGCTTCTCAGGCTCTGGGTATTGCAGAAGGTGCCATTGACGAATGCGTAAAATACGTAATGGAAAGAAAACAGTTCGGCAAAAAAATCGGTCAGATGCAGAACACACAGTTCGAACTGGCTGACATGGCAGCAAAAGTAGAAGCAGTGAAACTGCTGGTATACGAAGCAGCATGCACAAAAGACGCACACGGCGCTTACAGCCACCTGGCAGCTATGGCAAAATACCTGGCTGGTGCAACAGCAAGCGATGTAACAAGAAGATGCGTACAGCTCTTCGGTGGTTACGGCTACACAAGAGATTACCCGATCGAAAGAATGATGCGTGACGCGAAGATTACAGAAATCTACGAAGGTACCGCAGAAGTACAGAAGATCGTTATTTCCAACTGGATGAAACTGAAATAAGATTTTTTCGAAAACAGTTTCAGACACAAGTTTTTATCAGATTGGGAGCAAAGCTTCCAAAAAGACGAAAGGAGATTAAATCACAATGAAAATTGTTGTATGTATCAAACAGGTACCTGATACCGTAGAAGTTAAAATCGATCCTAAAACTGGCACACTGGTTCGTGACGGCGTTCCTTCCATCATCAACCACGACGACAAAACTGGTATCGAAGCTGCACTGACAATCCGTGAACAGGTTGGCGGCACAGTAACAGTAGTATCCATGGGCCCCCCTCAGGCAGACGTTGCTCTGAGAGAAGCACTGGCTATGGGCTGTGACGAAGCTATCCTGGTATCCGGCAGAGAATTCGGTGGTTCCGATACATATGCTACATCCGGTATCCTGGCAGCAGCTCTGAAACAGCTGGACTACGATCTGATCATCACAGGCCGTCAGGCTATCGACGGTGACACAGCTCAGGTTGGTCCCCAGATCGCTGAAAAACTGCACCTGCCTCAGGTTTCTTACGTAGAAGAAATCGTAGAAGCAGCAGAAGATCATGTAGTCGTTAAGAGACAGTTCGAAGATGGCTACCACATCGTAAAAGTAAAAACACCTTGCCTGCTGACAGCAATCGCTGAACTGGCAGAACCCAGATACATGTCCGTAGGCGGCGTATTCGACGCTTATCAGAAAGAAATCAAAATCTTTGACTTCAACCTGCTGAAAGACGATCTGGAACTGGATATGATCGGTCTGAAAGGTTCCCCCACAAACGTATACAAATCCTTCACAAAAGAACTGAAGGGTGCTGGTACAGTCCTGAAAGATCTGACAGCAGAACAGGCTGTAGAAGCAATCGTGAAGAAACTGGAAGAAAAATTCATCATCTAATAAGACCTTGGGGCGTTGCCCCAATACCCCATCGGGGACGCGTCCCCGAACCCCGTTTTGCACAAAACTTCGTTTTGTGCGGATAGTGGATTGAAATAAAGATGAATACATTAAGGAGGATATATCCCATGAGCAATGGTATTTTTGTAGTAGTGGAACAGAGAAACGGCAAAGTACAGAACGTAGGTCTGGAACTGATCGGTGAAGCTACAAGACTGAAAGCAGATCTGAAAGACGATGTATACGCAGTCCTGCTGGGCAGCGGAATCGAAGGCGAAGTAGAAAAACTGTATCACTACGGCGCAGACAAAGTAGTTCTGGTTGACCACCCTTACCTGAAAGAATATGTAACAGAACCTTACACAAAAGCTGTTACAGAAGTAATCAAAAAATTCGATCCCGAAATCATGCTGTTCGGTGCTTCTTCCATCGGCCGTG
>ERZ779894.1350-NODE-1350-length-25329-cov-8.288201_pt1 | contig 25329 bp, 26 predicted proteins | sample MGYA00511587_ERZ779894 | MGnify/ENA primary metagenome ERZ779894 (study PRJEB29588, sample SAMEA2160490) | human gut metagenome | biome: human gut; feature: human-associated habitat; material: faeces | place: Denmark | collected 2008/2010 ... | reverse complement strand
TCAGCTGGAAGAGCATCTCGTTTACACCGAGAGGGTCGGGAGTTCGAACCTCTCAGCGCCCACCAATTTGAAACCACCTTAATTAGGTGGTTTTTTTTGTATCTGTATTTTTAATTTCATTTTTTCAGCCAAATTGTTATTTGGAATTTTTGGGTGAAGCTAAGCGTCCGGAAGTGTATCCCATGACAAAGTCAGTTAAATAAATTTAAGTCTGTATAGTGAATAGTTGGTTTTATTTATCCGTTATTAAAAACCAAAAATAGTTTGACTCATATCTTTGCGCTGTGATAGCTTTGTTTCCATAAAGTTTTATTAGTAAAGGCGTCGGGCCAGTGTCTATTCAAAGTCAGGAATACTGCAAGCGTTTATATATTGCAGAGGAGGTAAAGTCGGTTTATGAAGGAGTGACGAGCCGGAATTACTATGATGTTTGTTCGGTAGAATGCGAAGAAGTGGAGGAGGGTTTTGTATTACCGCTGAAGAAGAGTATTGACGATTCCGGGACATCCTATTTCAGAGGCGGGGTAACGGACAGCTGCGGTGTTTTTGTCGAAATGTCGAGGCATTGGCGCGGAAGCAAAGGCGGTTCATTAACAGAGGGGTATGACTTTTCCCTAAAAGATGCAGAGATTGTTCCTAAGGAAGTATTGTACGGCGGGGTATTCGTCAACCATTTTGGTCATTTTTTGATGGAAAGTACGAATAGGCTCTGGTATTTGATTGAAAATAAAGAAAAAAATCTGGACATTGTTTTTTTGAACGCCAAGAGGCAGAAGGTTATTCCCCAGTTTTGGGAATTTATGGATTTGTTGGGGATTTCCAAGGAAAAGGTTCATTTTATCAGCCAACCGACAAGGTTTAGCAAAGTTTATGTTCCCGGTGAAAGTCATATAATCAATCATTCGTTTAACAAAAAGTTTTTGCATCCTTTTCGGTATGCGGCGGATCAGGTAACGGCGCAGCCATCAGAAAAGATATATCTTTCGCGTACAAAGTTTCGTGGAGGGACGCTTTGTTTGGGAGAGGCTTATGTCGAAGATGTGTTTCGTAAGAACGGCTTTAAGATTTTGCATCCTGAAAGTATGAGTTTGAGGGAGCAGATAGCTTATCTGAAGGGGGCAAAAACGGTTGCCGGGGTTATCGGCACGGCGACGCATATGGAGGTTTTTGCGCGGCAAGGTGTCAAGTCGATTATTTTGGAGCGGAGCGACACGCCGATAGAGGAACAGGCGTTGATACATCAGGCGATAGAAGCAGAGTGGTACTGTATCGGAACGAATATGAATCCGTTTCCGATAGAGCATTCTGCGGGTCCAGCGTTGCTGGGGGTTACGGATAATCTTGCGCAATTTGGCCGTGCGCAAGGTTTGCAGGTTGACGAAGGCAAAATCGGGTATGTGAGAAAATCTGACGGCAAGACGTTTATTAAAGAATATTTGAAGCTTTATACGCAGGAAAGCTATAACAGAAGATTGGCGAAAACGGCACCGTTGACGGCAGAAAGACTACTAAAGATTGCCGCTTCTTTTATTCCCTGGCGAAAAAAATTAAAACAATTTTTTAAGGCGAAATTTCAAATAAAAAGGTGATAATGATGAAATCAGGGGTCGTCTATACGTGTATTACCGGAGCGTATGATGGTTTAATCGTACATAAATTTGTTAATCCGGCATATGATTATGTCTGTTTTACGGATAATGAGAAACTGTTGTCTGAACGGAAACGGGGACCTTGGCAAATTAAACCACTGGCCTATAGTTTGCTTGACAATATAAAAAATGCACGTTGGCATAAGACGCATCCTCACGTTTTGTTTCCCGATTATGAAAAAAGTATTTGGGTTGACGGAAATGGTAATTTTTTGACCCGTCGTATTTTTACAATGATTGAAAAATCTCATGAAAAACTGTTGGTGCCGCTCCATTTCAGCAGAGATTGCATATATGATGAGTGTGACGAAGTTAGGGGAAGTAAAGAAACGGCGGAATGCTGCGACAATGTAAAACAACTTTTGCTTCGAGAAAAAATGCCATATCATTATGGGTTGCATGAAACGAATATTATTTATCGACAACATCATGATGCCAAGATAAGAAAGTTAATGGAAGACTGGTGGAATTGTATAGAAAAGTATTCGAAACGAGATCAGTTATCGTTTTCTTATGTTTTATGGAAAAATGGTTTTTCGGTTAAAGCTGTCAGTATTCCCAATGCTCGTATTGATAAAAAGAATTTTGATTTTGTCAATCATTCCGGAGACACTTCTTGTCGTCATAAGGTGATAAATTTATTTGGAATTAAAATTAAGCTAAAAATGAAGGACAGGGATATCTTCAGGAAATATGAAAATATCTTTGTGACGGCTAATGATAAATTTGCAGAACCACTGTGTCGGCTGATTAATGATTATATGCCGGAGGAACGTGACAAAACAGCAGTGATTATAACACCGGGGAAGGATGTTTCCGAGTTTCCTATCCCCAAGTATGGGAACGTTTATTATAAGAGATTAGACGATATTGTTATTCCTGATGATGTCAAGAAAGTAATTTGGTATGGTTTGTCCAAGGATGCCGTAAAGTATTTATATAAACATAAAAAGCTTTTGAGCAAATCGTATTGGAATATTTTTGGTGCCGATTTATACCGGGCTGCGCGAAATAAGATGAATGATTATGTGCGAAAGGGTTTTAAGGCTTTAATTACCGGGAATGATTATGAACTTTATAAGCAGGTTTACGGCGTGGAGAAACCAGTTTATCACTCAATTGTTCCATCTCCGGCAGCAGATGTTAATTTTATGGCGGAGATTGGTAAAAATCAGAAGGATTATGTCGCAATACAAATTAACCAATCCGCAAACAAGATGACAATTGATGCTTTGGAGCAATTAGGAAAATTTGCTTCAAAGAATGTTCGTATATACACAATTTTATCTTATGGAGACATGAAATATAAGGAAGATATAATTAACGTCGGCCGCAATATTTTTGGAGATAAGTTTGTTCCGGTTACGGAATATATGTCAAAAGAAAGCTATGCTCAGCATTTATCTGATATTGATGTTTTTGTACATTGGGATGATCGCCAGTCCGGATTTGGGAATATTTGTTGCGCGTTATTTTTAGGAGCCAAAGTGTTTGTCAGAAAAAGTTTGGTTTATTGGCAAGATTTTGCTGCAAACGGAATTACGGTTTACGATGCGGATTGTATCGGAAATTTGAGTTTTGGTGATTTGACATTTTATGAAAACAGCGTTTTTGAAAGAAACAGAGATATTGTTTTCAATTTGTTTAATCCTGAGGCTGTCGCCCGGAAATGGAAATCAATACTGGACGAAAATTAATATTACTACCACTAATACACATATAATACTTTGTGCTTTACTTATAAAATTTTATTGGTAAGTTAATAGTCAGACATGGAAAGTTTATGTCTGTCATGATGCGTGAGCAAAGGATTTCTTTGTTTAATCTGCGTTTCTGACAGTATTTCTTTTATGAAAGCAGTGATATCAGATGATAAGCTTTAATGAAGCGACTTTTTTGGGTGAAGAGTTTGATTTTATCGGTGATGCAATCAAACGCAAACATATCAGTGGTGATGGATATTATACCAAGCTGTGTAATGAAGTTTTGGAGCAGAGTACCGGATGTCGAAAAGCATTGCTGACTCATTCTTGTACGGCTGCGCTCGAAATGAGTGCCATGCTTCTCGGTATTCAACCCGGTGATGAGGTTATTTGTCCTTCTTACACCTTTGTTACAACAGCCAGTTCTTTTGCTTTGAGAGGAGCCAAACTGGTATTTGCGGATATCAGAGACGACACGCTTAACCTTGATGAAAATAAGATTGAAGAAGCCATAACCTCCAAAACTAAGGCAATAGTTCCTGTCCACTATGCCGGTGTTTCTGCTGAAATGGATAAGATTAACGAAATTGCGACACATTATGGTTTGGCCGTTGTTGAAGATGCGGCACAGGCAGTTGGAAGCTTTTATAAAGGAAAAGCTTGCGGCAGTATGGGCGATATGGGATGTTACAGTTTTCACGAAACGAAGAATGTGGTTTGCGGAGAAGGCGGAGCCCTTATTCTTAATCGGGATGATTATGTGGAAGATGCTGAAATTATTCGGGAAAAAGGCACTAACCGCAGCAAGTTTTTCCGGGGACAGGTTGATAAATATACTTGGGTTGAATTAGGATCGTCTTATCTTCCGAGCGATATGAATGCAGCGTATCTTTACCCTCAATTAAAAGTTATGGATAAGATAAATGAACGTCGTCTGATGCTGTGGGGGCGTTATCATGAGGCTTTTGCCGAATTTGAAAAACAGGGTGTGATAAGGCGTCCTTACATACCGCAACATTGCCGGCAAAATGCGCATATGTATTATTTGCGTTTTAACGGTTTGGAAGAACGTACAAAGTTTATAACATTTATGAAAGCGAACGAGATACATTGCGTGTTTCATTATATTCCGCTGCACAATTCTCCCGCCGGATTGAAATACGGTCGTTTTATTGGAGATATGTCGGTAACAAATACTGTATCCGATACATTAGTTCGGTTACCGTTGTTTTATGGCTTGGAGGAAAGTAATCAGGATTACGTTATTGAAAAAGCATGTGAATTTTTACGGGGTCTGCGATGAAAATCATAAATGCAACATGGGAAAAGCGAAATCTGGGATGTGATGCGTACGAGATACAAATTGAGCGGAAAGATTTAAAAAACTTTTCGTCAATAATGTCTGAATTAAAGAAACAAGATTTTTCAGGAGCTTATGTTACGGTAAAAATGCCGGTAGGAAATCTTGAGGCTTTGCATGCTTTGGAAGATGACGGTTTTCGTTTTATGGAAACTCAATATAAAATAAAAAATAAAATAGCATATTATCAGCATCCGCGGGGTTTTATGTCTGTTCTAAAAGATGTTGAGTTGGAAACGATTATAAAAAAAGAAGATCAGTGGGAGAAATTTATATTGAAGCTTACCCCTGAATTGTTTACGACAGACAGGATATATCTGGACCCAGTGTTGAATATTAATATGTCAGCAATGCGTTATCAGAATTGGATGAGGGATTTGGTAGGAAAAGAAGACACCAAATTAATTATTATTAAATATAGGAAAAAAGAGTTTGGTTTCCATCTGTTTAGATGTGATTATGAAAATGGAATTTTGGATGGAATATTGGGGGGAATCTTTCCTGAATTTAAGAATACGCCATTAGGCTTTATATGGTATGCCGTTATATATGAATATGGGAAGCAGAATGGTTTTAGTTTTTTTGAGGGGGCGTTTTCTTCAAATAATTTGTCTGTGTTTAAGTTATTTATGCAGTCAGGTTCATCGTGTTATGATACTTCCTATGTGTTGAGAAAAAAGTACAGTTAATATTATTTTTACAAAGCTTGTGGTGAATGATGATATTAGGAAGTAATAGAACTTGCTTAGAAGTCGAGGAAATAAAGAAATATCATAAAAATAGATATCCTTGGTTTTTTGTTGATGAGATTTCTATAGTTGATAAGGGTGTTGCTGAAGGTACAAAAGCTTTTAGTTGTAATGAGTTTTTTTCTAAATCTAGATGCGTAACCGTTCCCAATTTTATTGTTGGAGAAGCTTTGGAACAAACAGCATTAATGACTTTTATGGAGAAAAATTCAGGGATGTTAACTAATACGGTTTCCAGTGATATGGAGTATTTTCAAGAAGTGTCTTGTGGAGATGTATTATTTTTGAGAGCAGAATTAAAAAACTTTTGCCGGGGAATAGCAAAAGTTTGCACTATGGCACGGATTGATAACAAAGTAGTTTGTAAAGGAGTGTTTGTAATAGCTGTTCCTGATGTTATGAATGCTTTTTTGCCAAAATAATTATAATTAAAAGGAGAGAAAAATGACTAATTTGGAAAAATATATAAATGCATTTACATCGACGTTTGAAATTGAGGCTGCAAGAACAACTGGTCTTAAATATCAGGATATTGAAGCTTGGGATTCTGTGGGGCATATGGGGCTGATTGCCGCTTTGGAAGAGGCTTTCGGCATTATGCTTGATACAGATGATATTATTGATTTGAGTTCTTTTGAAAAAGGACAGGAAATTTTGAAAAAATATAACATTGAGATGTGAGGGGTTCTTTATGTTGCAGTCTGATGCTCTGATAAATTTAGATCCTGTTGAAATTCAGAAGTATCAACAAAACAGATATCCTTGTTTTTTTGTTGATTGTATTGAAGAAGCTATTCCGGGAAAATCTGCTCGCGGTTATAAAAATTTTACTTTTAATGAGTGGTTTTTTCAGCATAATTCGGAAAACGTACCGGTTGTGCCAGAGGCTGTTCAAATAGAAGCATTGACACAGGTTTTTTTAATGACATTTCTTACTTTGCCAGAGAATAAAGGGGAAAAAACAAGTTTTATATCCGTTGAAGCAAAGCACGTAAAGCCAGTTAAGGCAGGAGACAGATTAGATATAAAGTCATCGTTGTCTTCTTTTTCGCGCGGACTGGCTCGTGGAGAAGCTGTGGGTACAACGGGGGGGGGTGTTTGCTTAGAAGTAAAATTTTTAGTAGCAATCCCGTCTGTAATGAAACGGTTTTTGCCTCAAGAGAACTAAAAAAATATATTGTTTTTAATTGTGTTGAATGTAAGGATTTTTAAGAATGGCAGATATTCTGACAAATTTAGATCCAATAGAAATACAGAAATATCAGCAGAACAGATTTCCTTGTTTTTTTCTGGATTGTATTGAAGAAGTTATCCCGGGAAAGTCTGTGAAAGGATATAAAAATTTTACTTTTAATGAGTGGTTTTTTCCTGCTCATTTTGCTGATGAGCCGAATGTTCCAGGGTTTATCCAGATTGAGACCATGGCTCAGGCATTTTTAATGACTTTTTTGACGCTGCCTGGAAATGAAGGAAAAAAAGCTGCAGCTGTTCAGAGCAAAGCCAGATTTAAAATGAAAATTATTCCAGGGATGCGTTTGGATTTAGATGCTGAGTTGGATTCATATGTCAGAGGTTTGGCTAAAGGACGAGTAAAAGGAACTGTTGATGGTAAAGAGGCCTGCAATTTAGAAATTACAGCAGCCATTCCAGAAATTATGAACGCTTTTATGCCAAAATGAAAAGAAAAAAGGATGAGAAATGCGGGTTGCTGATTATATTATGCAAAGATTATATGACGCGGGGGCCAAACATTTGTTTATGGTAACCGGACGGGGCGTCTTATATTTGTCTGATGCTGCTGCAAAACATGAGAAAATGGAATGTGTTTCCGTTCATCATGAACAGGCGGGAGCGTATGCAGCAATGGCTTATGCTCAGTATAATCAAAAAATCGGGGCTGTGTTGGTTTCAACCGGTTGTGCCTCTACAAATGCAATAACGCCGGTTTTATGTTCCTGGCAAGATGATGTTCCGTTGGTAGTGATATCTGGTCAAAATACTTTAAAGGAAACGACACGCTATACAGGGGTGGCGGTCCGTACTTTTGGTCAGCAGGAAGCTGATGTTATCAGTTTGGTCAAACCGATAACCAAGTATGCTGTTATGCTGGAAGATCCACAGCGTGTTGCATATGAACTTGATAAAGCTTTATACTTGGCTCAATCGGGCAGAAAAGGTCCGGTGTGGATTGATGTTCCGCTGGATGTTCAGAATATGCGTGTAGAACCTGAAACTTTAGAACGTTATGTTTTACCTGAAAAAATCCAAGATATTGTAGAAGCTGATGTTAACTATGCAGTAACTGCTTTAAAATCTGCCAAGCGTCCGGTGTGTTTAATCGGGAGCGGAATTCGTTCGGCTGCGGCAGAAGAATTATTGCAGCTTTTTATTGAACGGACAAATATTCCGGTTGTGTGTTCCAGTTCGGCAACAGATGTTTATAATGCAGACAACGAACTTTTTATTGGTACAATTGGGAGTATGGGAGCTAACCGTGCGGCAAATTTCGCCATTCAGAATTCTGATTTGGTGTTGGTTCTGGGCAATAGATTAAGTTCTATGACGGTTGGAAGTTCACCGGAAAAATTTGCCAGAGATGCAAAAATCATTATTGTTGACATAGATTCTGAAGAAATAAAAAAGAATACAGTTCGGGCAGATTATTTTGTGCATGGAAATGTGTGGGGATTTTTGAAGCAAGTTTTGGCTTCTAATCTTTCAAAAACTGATGATTTATGGGTAAATAAATGTAAACATTGGAAAGCTGTGTTTCCCAAATGTGAAGAAAAGTACAAAAAACAGGATAAAACCGATTTGTATTATTTGGCAGACAGGTTATCAATGTACATGGAAAAAGATGCCATTGTCGTGAGTGATGCCGGCATTGAAGAACTGATTATACCTACGACGGTAGATTTTTGTGGCGGGAGGAGATGTTTGCATCCAAACTCTCAGGGAGCAATGGGGTATGCATTGCCTGCAGCAATGGGTGCTTATTATGCCAGCGGAAAACAGGTTGTCGCTGTCATCGGTGACGGCTCTATTATGATGAATATTCAGGAATTGCAAACTGTTAAGTACAAAAAAATTCCGCTAAAAGTTATTGTTGTAAACAATAATTGTTATGCAGTTATTCGCAAACGACAGAAAGATTTGTTTAGAACCAGAACTGTTGGCACGGATTCAGGTGATGGCGTGAGTTGTCCGGATTTTGGGAAAGTGGCTGCTTGTTTTGGTCTGGCGTATGAAAAAATAGAAAAAAGTTCAGAAATTGACAGAAAGCTACCTCAAGTGTTGTCAAAAAAGGAATCTGTTGTTTGCGAAGTTATGGCGCCGGAGGATCAGGAGTATATTTGTTGCGCTTATGCCCGTAGTCTGAGCGGCCGTTTTGTTCAGCGGCCTTTAGAAGATCAGGCTCCTTTTATGGAACGGGATTTATTTTTGGCTGAAATGATTGTTGAACCGATTGACCAATAGGAGGTTTGTATGGCTAAGGTAGTGTTGCAAAACGGCAGAGCAGTGGGTGATTATGAGTGTCCATATGTTATTGCGGAAGTGAATTCAAGTCATAACGGAAATGTTGAAACGGCCAAAAAAATGATTGCTGCCGCAGCCGAAATAGGTTGTGATTGTGTTAAATTTCAGTCTTGGTCTGCGGAGTCTTTGTATTCCAAATCATTTTATGGGAACAATCTTATTGCCAGAAGGATTGTAGAGAAGTTTTCTTTGTCTGAGGACCAGCTTGTAGAAATGTCTGAATATTGTACTGAGCTGGGAGTTTCTTTCTCTTCAACGCCATATTCCAGAAGAGAGGTTGATTCGTTGATTACACGTTGTCATGTTCCCTACATCAAAGTTGCATCTATGGATATTAATAATTATGGTTATTTGCGCTATATTGCAGAAAAAGGCGTGCCTATTGTGTTGTCTACAGGTATGGCTGAAATCGAGGAGATAAAGAAGGCGGTGAAGGTCATAGAGGATACCGGAAATCGCCAGATTATTCTATTACATTGTATTTCAATTTATCCGGCTGAACCGGAAACCATACATCTTAATAATATTTTAGGTTTAAGAGAGATGTTTCCCGACTATCCTATAGGTTTTTCGGATCATACACTGGGAACGGAGATGGCTGCAGCAGCAACCGCTCTGGGGGCTGCCGTCATAGAAAAGCATCTTACCCTAGATAAGAGCAAAATGGGAATGGATAACAATATGGCTACTGAGCCTGATGAGTTTGCGTTGATGATTCGGGGGTGTAAAAACGTTTATAAAGCTATGGGACGTAAGGAACGCGTCGTTTCAGAGCAAGAGCTGATTCAACGTAAAAAAATGAGGCGCAGTATCGTTTCCACTCGTTTTATTAAGGCAGGGGAAATGTTGTCTGCGGCAGATATGGATGCCAAAAGACCCGGTGACGGGATACCGCCGCAGAAAATAGGTGAATTAATCGGCAAAAAAGTAAATCGGGACATTGAAGAAGATACTCAGATTCTTCAGCAAGATATTGTTTAACAGACTGGGGTTAAGATGTTTAATCTTGAAAATTTTTCAGAGAATATTGCCGTTGTAGAAGAAAATGGCAGGGAAATAACCTACGGCGATTTACAAAAAGCCTGTGATTTGCTTGCTTCTCAGATTTCGTCACGGAGCCTTATTTTTAACCTTTGCCAAAATTGTTTCGGTTCATTGGTCGGTTATGTATCCGCGTTGTGCAATCGTAATGTTCCTTTAATGCTTGATGCGCAAATTGACAAGACTTTGCTGTTTAATTTTTTAGCCGTTTATAAACCGGATTATTTATGGGTTCCGAAAGCAATGTCTGGTTATTTCGGCGGTCGGGCAGTGTTTGCCTGTTGGGAATATGTTTTGGTTAAAACAGACAATGACCGGAGTTACCCATTGGCTGAAGATTTGGCCTTGTTGTTGACCACCTCCGGTTCAACAGGGAGTCCAAAGTTTGTAAGGCAAAGTTATCGTAATATTCAAGCGAATACGGATTCTATTGTAAAATATTTAAATTTGGACGACAGAGAGCGTGCAATAACATCGTTACCGATGAATTATACTTTTGGGTTATCTGTAATTAACAGTCATCTTGCCGTCGGGGCATCTTTGATTTTGTCTGACAAAACATTGATGCAGCGGGAGTTTTGGCAGCAACTTGGAGATTATAAGGCAACTTCGCTCAGCGGTGTTCCTTATACCTTTGAAATGTTGGACCGTTTGCGTTTTTATCGGCGAGACCTCCCGAATTTGCGAACCCTGACCCAGGCCGGCGGTAAATTGTTGCCGGAATTGCATAAAAAATTTGCCGAATATGCCGAGCAAACAGGGAAAAAGTTTGTCGTTATGTACGGACAAACGGAAGCAACGGCCCGAATGTCCTATTTGCCGCCGGAAAAGTGTTTGGAAAAGGTTGGTTCCATGGGAGTAGCCATTCCGGGCGGCCGTTTTTTTCTGATTAACGAAAACGGTGAAATAATTACTGAAGCCGAACGTGTCGGAGAACTGGTGTACGAGGGAGATAACGTAACTTTGGGATATGCGGTTCGTGGAGAAGACTTGGCCAAAGGCGATGAGCGTCATGGTCGTCTTGAAACCGGTGATATGGCAAAGTTTGATAAAGACGGATATTTTTATATCGTGGGAAGAAAAAAGCGCTTTTTGAAAATATTTGGAAACCGGGTCAATTTGGATGAAACGGAACGTTTGATTAAAGGAAGCTTCAACGAAATTGATTGTGCTTGTGCCGGTAGAGACGATGCCATGTATATTTTCATTACGGACGAGAGCAAGACTAAAGAAGTCAGAAACTTTGTCGCAGAAACGAGTCATTTGAATTTTACGGCTTTTTACGTCAAATATCTTGCTTCCATTCCTCGTAATGATGTGGGCAAGGCCATATATGCTGAACTGGAAAAGTATTATGACTGATTTTAATGATATGTTGTCTTTGCATCCCTTTGCATTGGAAAAAGAGGATAAACATCGTTTGTTGACAGATGTGTTAGGCGGGCTGACGCGCTACCATTATGACAATTGCAATTGTTACAAAAGAATGCTGGATGCATATGGTTTTAATGTTGAGGATATTGATTCATATTATAATTTGCCTTTTTTGCCAGTCAGTTTGTTTAAGAAAATGGCGTTAAAAAGCGTTAAAGATGAAGACGTTTTCAAGACAATGACCTCATCGGGAACAACGGGGCAGGCCGTGTCTAAAATTTTTCTGGATCGGGAGACAGCTTCAAATCAGCAAAAGACATTGGTAAAAATTGTATCATCGTTTACCGGAGCCAGCCGAATGCCAATGATTATCATTGACAGTCCGTCTGTGATTAAAAACCGGTTGATGTTTTCAGCCAGAGGTGCAGGAATTTTAGGTTTTTCTATTTTCGGGGCTGATAAGATATATGCTCTTGACGATGAAATGAAGATAGATTTTGGGGCGATAGAAGCTTTTTGGGAAAAGCATAAGAATGAAAAGATTTTGTTGTTTGGCTTTACCTTTATGGTATGGCAGCATTTTTATAAAGAACTCTTGCTATCTGAAAAGCGATTGAATTTGAACAATGCCGTTCTTATTCACGGCGGCGGGTGGAAAAAGCTTGTATCGGAAGCGGTTTCTCCGCAAGAGTTTGAAAAAAGGCTTAACAGTGTTTGCGGGTTGTCTGATATTCATGATTATTACGGGATGGTGGAGCAAACCGGATGTATTTATATGCAGTGCGAATGCGGACATTTGCATGCAAGCGTCTTTTCTGATGTGATTATCCGCCGGGAGCGGGATTTTTCCGTTTGCGAAAAAGGAGAAAAGGGAATTGTTCAGGTTGTTTCCGTTTTGCCGAAATCGTATCCCGGCCATTCGTTGTTAACGGAAGACGAGGGCATCCTTTTGGGGGAGGATGACTGTCCGTGCGGGAGGAAAGGAAAATATTTTACAATAAACGGGCGTTTAAAAAATGCCGAAATAAGGGGATGCAGTGATACCTATGCAGTTAAATTTTGACGGTTTGGAATATGTTGTCGGCGGTCCTGACATTGTGAAAATGATGTCGCAGTCAGAGCCTCTGGCACCGTTTGATGAAAAAATATTAAATTTTTTAGGGGCGTTTTCTTCCAGGTTGATGGCTGTCGGACGTCAATATCCTGATGTTGCCACTTTTGGCTTCTGGTGTCGTAAGGCTTTTCTTTTGAAAGAGAAATCCCGATATGATGATTTGGATTGCCGCTTGGGGCGAGGTATTGTGTTTCACAGTACTCCGTCAAATGTTCCGGTTAATTTTGCTTATAGTTTGGCTGCCGGTTTATTGGCGGGAAATGCCAATATTGTCAGGCTTCCCGGCAAGGATTTTCAGCAAGTCGGCATTATATGCCGGGAAATTGCCTTATTGTTGAATGGCGAGTATGCTACCTTGAAACCATATATCTGTTTGGTGAAATATGCGTCAAAACAGGAAATTCACGATTTCTTTTCTTTGTTATGTAATACCAGGGTTGTATGGGGAGGTGATCAGACCGTAGCCAATTTCAGGCGTTCTCCACTGCAGCCAAGGGCAAATGAAATTACGTTTGCGGACAGGTATTCTTTTTTAGTTGTAAATGCAGATCGTTATCTTGATGCAAAAGACAAGGATAAGCTGACACAGGACTTTTATAACGATACTTTTCTTTCAGACCAAAACGCCTGTACATCGCCTTGTATTGTCGTTTGGCTGGGAAGCAACAAAGAAGCGGCTCAAAAAGTTTTTTGGGATAAAATTGAAGCAAAGGTTTCTAAAGAATATAAGCTGGCAGAGGTTCAAGCGGTAGGTAAATTGGACGCTTTTTATCAGGTTGCGGCAGTTACTGATATTCAACTTGTTTCCGGAGGCAGTAATTTTATTTACCGGATGAAGCTGTCGGATTTATCTTTTGATATAGAAAGATTTAAATATAACAGCGGATTTTTCTTTGAATATAATGCTGAAAAGTTGGAAGATATTTTGCCTTTGTGCCGAAACAAGTGTCAAACCATGACTTATTTTGGGTTAGAGCGCGAAACTGTTTCTGATTTTTTTGCGTCTTTTCATCCCAAAGGAATTGACAGGGTTGTTCCGATGGGCAAATCAATGGATTTTTCTTTGGTTTGGGACGGATATGATTTGATTCGGGAAATGTCCAGAAAGATAAGCATCCTTTAGAAAAAGACTTTTTGTTAAGTTTTTTGTTTAGTTACCGCAATTAATTATTTAAATGTAAAATTCTTTTGCTATAATTCAAAAAGTATTGATGGCAAAAGGAATTGTTTATGCTTTTTTCAAAAAGAAAAATTAAAATAGAAGAAGGAAATAGTTTTATTCACCCTAAAATTAAAGTTAAAAGCTGTAATGTTTTTTGCAGCGGGAAGGGAAACAAAATTATTTTCAACGAGGGTTTTTTTTGTGCAAAACGTTTTGATGTAATTTGTAACGGGAATGGTAACGAAATTTATTTGGGCAAAAATTTCAGCTGTAAAAATAAATTTCATATCCGAATTGACGGAAACAACTGTAAATTATATTTGGGGGATAATATTACCGTTGTGGATTGTTTGTCTGTTTATTCTCATGCCAAAGGGAACAATGTGTCAATAGAAGTGGGTGATGACACTTCTTTTTTTAATACCGAACTTTATTGTTATGACAACGACAGCAGTATTAAGATTGGCAATGATTGTATGTTCGGGTACAATACTATTGTTTACAATACTGATGGGCATTCCATATTGCAGTACGGAAAACTTACCAACAGAGCAGGGCAGTTAACTATAGGAAATCATGTCTGGGTTGCTCAAAATGGTGAAATATTAAAGAACAGCAGTGTGGGAGACGGCTCTATTATCGGACGACAAGCGATTGTTTCCGGCAAATTTTCAGAAACTAACGTTGTTTTGTGCGGTATACCGGCTAAAATTATTAAAAGAGACATTTGTTGGGATCGTCGAACCGTAAATGAGGTGTTGGCAGGAGAGTAGACTTGATTACCTCTGATTTGTGAATATTTAAGAAGGGAGATATTTACAAAGGAGAGAGGTTATGAAAGTTATTTTATTGATTATCACGGTGATGACGCTGGTTATCGGCGCTTCAATCAACAGTATGGCACTGACGCTGGCAGAACAGATATATGCCGCAATGTTTTACATAATGGCTTTATTGTCGTTTTGTACATTTGCCCTGTTGTTTAAGGGAAGAGTCAACTGGAAATGCAATTGGCTTCTCAAGGAATGCGGACTTGAAGAAGAAGCCGAGAGGAACAGACCGTTACCGCCGGAAGAAACAACCGAGATGCTGGTTTTTGAAGAAGAGGAGGCATTGCCTCCCCACCGGAACCGCGGTATTGTCAAACGTCGTCGTTAGTTTTGCTTCGGATGTGAAAAGCTCTGCATTGCAGAGCTTTTTTTATGGTTTGCATAAAAAGTTTGGGTTTTGCTCTATGTATCAGGCTTGCTTATTTCGGGGCAGGGAGAACACGGTTCGTAACGGTTGACATACCTATTGGGCAAGTGGAGGTTTATTGGAATAAACAAGGAAAAATTTATGCGCTTGCATATTAATGAATTTCATTTAAGATACCAGTATTGTTGAAATTTAAACCTTATACGGGAGCTATACAGTGAAGATATTACTGGTTCGGGACAGGAACGTATTAAACACCAACTGGCTGGTTTTTTATGCCAATTTGCTGGCCGAGAGAGGTCATGACGTGGTCATTGCCTGCGATACTTACGGCAAGCTTGGCGTTTTGGCCGAGGGCAATAAGCTGAATGATCATATTAAGCTGGTTAATCTTAACGCCAAGACAACGTCTTGGGTAAAAAACATATATCGGAAAATAAGAGGAAAACTGTTTCCGCGCTGTTTTCGGTTCAAAAAACTGATTGAAAAAGAACGTCCGGATGTAATTGTCTGTTATTTTCCGGTAGATTTGTTTAACGTAACCAGATTTCAGAATCACAATATTCCGATTATTCAGATGGTGCATCATTTCCCGCCAATTATTTTAGACAAGTATTTGCGCAAGCCGTGGTTTATTCGCTGGTATTATAAAAAGAGTTTCAAGAAAGTGCATACTTTTCAGGTGTTGATGGATTCATATATGGACAAGATCAATCCTTATTTTGAGCCCAAAAACGTGGTTCGGATAGCCAATGCCGTTTATCAGTTCAAAGATGAAGAAAAGGTTGATTTGACGCACGAGAAAAAGAAAATTATTTATGTTACCAGAATAGAAAAGCATATTAAGCGTCCTCATCTTTTGGTGGAAGCTTTTGCCAAAATCGGCCGGGAGTTTCCTGATTGGAAGGTTGAAATTTGGGGATTGCAGAAATACCCCGATTATGACAAGGAAATTCAGGATTTAATAAAAGCCAACGGTTTGGAGAACAATGTCTTTCTTATGGGATATACCCGGGATGTCAATGAACTCTATCGCAGTGCCGATATTCACGCTTTTCCGAGCAGCGCCGAGGGATTCAGTTTGGCGATTGCCGACGGTATGGCCATTGGTCTGCCGACGCTCGGTTTTGCCGACGCTTTGTCTGTCAACGAAGTGATTGTGGACGGACATAACGGTTTTTTGGCAAAGAATTTGGATGATTTTGCTGAAAAACTGAAACAGCTGATGTCTGACAAAGAGTTGCGCATTCGTATGGGGCAGAACGCGATTGCGGATATGAAAGCTTATGCTCCGGAAGTCATTATCGGAAAATGGGAAAAGCTGTTTGACGCGGTTGTTTCCGACAATTAAATAAAAAAAGGCTCCTTTGGGAGCTTTTTTTTAACGGAGCTGACTGTCTTTGGAACCTCGGCGGTTGTACAGACTGACGGCTTTTTGTTCTTTATCGGCTTCTTCCTGGCAATGAATGCACAGCCGCACGCCGGGAACCGCCTGTCGGCGCGCTTCGGGGATTTCTTCTCCGCATTCCTCGCAATAAAGCAGGCTTTCGCCGCAGGGAACATTTCGGCGAGCCCGTTTAATCTCGTCGTTGATGCTGTCTTGAATTTGCTCGTTTACCGCGCCGTCGCCGGCCCATCCGACTGCCATGAATCCTCCTTTTTTATATATTATAGGAAAAGCGGTGCTTATTTTCAAGTCTCGTCAATGCGGAAGCCAGGTCATCGTTTTGTCATTTTTCATTTGAATAAAACGGCATTGTTGTTCCAATACTTTGTCTTCACGGAAGTTTGCGGTGCCGCGGGTTATCAGATTGATGACTTTCGGACTGCGATCATAATTGACATGGGCTTCCACCGGGCTGACGACGCCGATGCCGAATGCGGAGATTTCCGGAGCGACGTTAACCGAAACATTGGTAACCAACGGACACATTCGGGAATCAATATATTTGTCGGCAAAATTCTGTGGTATGGCATAGCTTAAGATGTCATTGGGGTCTGAGAAGGCGACAATGTTGACGTGTTTAAACACCCGTTGCCTATAGTGGGCGCCTTGGGGTTGGCAGTAGGCGGAAATCTGGTTGTGGATACGGGGAAGGGGCTGGTCCAAATGGAGAATGGGAAGCTGATTTGCCAGCATAAATATGGTAATTTCTTTGTTTTGCAGTTTGGAGACAGCTTGTCTGAACGAAGCGGTGTTTTCGTGCAAGGCGATGTTATCGGCGATTTGGGTTATGGCGTCCATCAGGATTTTGCTGCCCAAACTGTGGGTGATGAAGATAACGTTTTCGTCGGCCAATCCGTTGATTTCCTGTTCAAGCGACATATTGCAGACTTTTGCCTGGTTATTGGGAATGTCATCCCAGTTTGTATTTATCATCCAGCAAATGGCTTGTTTTCCGGAGTTTACAATCAGGTCGTGCTTATCGGCGATATATATCAGCGGATCGGGCAAAGCATTGTCGAGAAACACTTTCATGGAATTGTTGAACGGTACGCGAAATTCGGAATATTGTTCACTGGTGTCAAAAGAAAGGATTTTTTTGTAGGGAGCGGTGATTTCCGACCAGGTAAGCTCGTAAAAGAGCATATTTTTGCTTCGGTCGTGATTTTGCCAAAAGGTAATACGCAGGTTGCCTATGGGGGCATGATTGTCGGAAGGGTCTAACAGGGAAATGTTTTTGGGCTGTCTGGAGATGACGTTTAATCCGAGGCTGTCAGCCAGATTTTGCTGAATCAGGCGGGAATAACCGGGATGATGGGTGCCGATGCCGTGAATCATCAGAACTTTGAGCAGTTTTCCTTTGGTCAGATAGCTGTCGATTCCGGAGTAGTCAAAACCCTCGACTTCACAGCGGTTGAGCTTAATCTGGCCTGATTTTACGAGGTCATCGGCGAGGCGGCGTTCAAAGTTGGCGCAAGAAACTGTCAGCAGGAGCAGGAACACGGTGCAAATTTTTAACATTGTTTTTTTCCGTATAATTGATTTTATTCATATATAATCAAGTCATGAGCAAATTAAAGCCGCAAAAACAAGGTTTAGCGGCGTAACGGGGAATTATTGGAAACTTTGGGAAAAAATTTAAACATCTGTTTACCTCTGATATAATATAATGCCCCAATGGGTGTGAGTTGAATTATCAGGGGAAGAAAAAATGGGATTAATAAATGAAGTAAAATTTTCTGATCTTTATATTACACCGGATAAAACTTGTTATATCTGGAGCGGAAAAACCGATTGCGGTTTGATGACGATAACTTTTGACGATTTTCCCGAGTTTTTAGCCGGTTTGGAAGCTGAGTATGACGGCAAAAACTGCAGCTATTTGCTTAATTACAAAGGGCGCAACTATCGTGTGGAAAGAACCGTTGCCTTACAGGGGCCGCAATACTGTGCGCGCAAAATGCCGACAACCGTACCGGATTTGAAAGATTTGGGAATTGACGCAGGCGTATATAAGCATTTGGTTTCATTGAGCGGCGCTTATGGTTTGATTCTTTTGGCCGGGGCAACGGGTTCCGGTAAAAGTACAACGGTGTCCGCGCTTTTGAAGGAATATCTGAGTCTCAAAGGCGGCTATGCATTTACGATTGAAGATCCGATTGAAATGCCGCTGGACGGCGAATATCATTCACAAGACGGCGAGCTGGGTTTGTGCAAGCAGACTGTGCCTCCCGAAGGAAAATGGGAAGAGGGATTGAAATCGGCGCTTCGTTCAAAGCCGCGTTATATTCTTTTGGGCGAAATCCGTACGCCGGAAGTTGCCAGCGAAGCTTTGCGTGCTGCCACGTCAGGACACTTGGTGTTGTCTACGATTCACGCCAACAACGTCAGCGATGCGGTGAATTCTCTGGTTAAGTATGCCGCCTCGAGCGGAATCAGCGAAGAAATGGCGTATGATTTGGTTGCCAACGGCTTTTTAGCCTGTATTCATCAGATTTTGGAAGGCGTGCCCAAGCGTGCAAAACAAACATATTTGTTTGCCAATCCCAACACGCAAAAGAGCTGTCAGGTTCGCGGCATCCTGCGAAGCGGCAAGCTGAATCTGGGTACGGTTCTGGAACAGCAGAAAATTAAGCTTCAGCGCGGTTTGCCGCTGTTCTCCGATATGATATAAAAAAGGTTGTTGCTTATGGGGGGAAAAGAACTTTTGGCTCCTGCCGGCGATCTTGAAGCCGGCTATGCTGCGCTTTATTATGGTGCTGATGCGGTTTATCTCGGCCTTCAGCAATTTTCCGCCAGAGCAACGGCCGCCAATTTTGACGAGCCGGCATTGAATGAATTTGCCGGATATGCACATTCCTTAGGGCGCAAGGTTTTTGTCGCCCTTAATACGTTGTTGCAGGAATGTGAACTTTCTGATTTGTTGAAGCAGCTTGACATATGCGCGCGCTGCAAGGCGGATGCTCTGATTATCCAGGATTTGGGCGTTGCCCGCGTGGTAAGGGAGCGCTATCCGGAATTGGAAATGCACGCCAGTACACAAATGGCGGTGCATAATAAAGAAGGTGCGCTCGCTTTGCAAAAGCTGGGATTTAAACGGGTTGTTTTGGCCAGAGAGCTGACTTTGTCCGAGATTAAGGAAATCGCTTCGGTGCCGGGGTTGGATACGGAGGCTTTTGTACACGGCGCATTGTGTTATTCATACAGCGGGTTGTGTATGTTTTCTTCAATGGAGAACGGCCGCAGTGCAAACCGCGGCAAATGTATGTATCCGTGTCGTTCGGCTTTTAAGGGCGAGGAAGGTGAAAAGCATTTCTTTTCAATGAAAGATATGGCCCTGGAAGAAGAAGTCTTGAAAATACCGGTGACTTCGTTGAAAATCGAAGGGCGCAAGAAAACCGCTTTGTATGTGGCTGCCGTTACCGACTATTATCGCCAGATTTTGGACGGGAAGGGATGTTGCGGCGAGAAATCCGAAAATATCAAACAAATTTTTTCCAGGCCTTGGTGCCGTTTTCATGTTAATGGCAAAGACAAAAGGGTTATCGACCGGGATTTTGTCGGCCACCGCGGGTTGGAAATAGGCAAGATAAGCCGAATTCAGGGGCGGAAAATAACGTTTGTTCCCCAGCACGGCATCGCCCGTTTTGACGGTATACAAATTGATGTGCCGGGGCAGGAGAAACCTTTTGGCTTTTCCTTGCAGGAAATCAGAGTTAACGGGAAAAGCGTTTTTGAAGCCAAGGCCGGAGAGACGGTTGAAATATTGTTGCCGCCGCAGATGCCTAATTTGCAAAAAGGAATGGATATTTATCTGGCGTCTTCTAGCAAGGTCAAAGGCGCATATCGGTATGAAAAGCCCAAGCCCGGGGCGTATAAGCAGAGATATTCCGTTAATGTAAAACTGACGGTGACGTCTGAGAACGTGTTTGCGGTTTCCGGAACGAGCCGTGCAGACATAGCGGGACATTTTGTTGCGGCGGAAAATCCGGACAAGATGAACGATGCCGTATTTAAGGCTTTTGACAAGACCGGCAATACGGAGTTTTGTTTGGGAAAACTGGAGGTTGACAATCCTTCCGGCCTGTTTGTTCCGGTTTCTGTCCTGAATGAGCTGCGGCGGTGTTTGTATGCAGAGATTCATCCCGAAAATGCAGAACGCAAGCTGCCGCCGGTTAGTTCTAAAAAGCCGCAAAATGAGCCTTTATGGACAGTTAAAACCGATAATCCGGAATGTTTGAGAGATTTTGACTTTTCCGAGGTTGCTGAGATTATCGTGGAAATAAATCCGAAGACTGATTTCAGAGCATTGTCCGCATTTCCCAAAAACAAGCTGCGGTTGTCGCTCCCGGCTGTATGCCGAAAAGTGTCTGAATACCGTTTAAGAGTTGATGAGCTTTTGAGTCAAGGGTATCGGAAATGGGAAATCGGTAATTACTGGGGCTTGTCGGTTTTGCCGGAAAAGGGCATTGACCTGTGTTATAATGCTTCGTTGTATATGTTGAATTCTCAGGCTATTGAAGAGGCCAGACAGACGGGCGCGTCAAGGGTGACTTTGTCGTGGGAGGACACTTTTGACAATATGCGTTGTCTGGCGGAAAAATCTCCGCTGCCGGTTTGTCTGCCGGTTTATGAAGACGTGCCGTTGTTTACCAGCGCGGCCTGTATTCGTTCCAACCCTTGCAAAGGCTGTGTCCGGGGCGAAAAATGGATGCGTTTGAGCAAGGGCGGAGATGTTTACGATGTTCTTTCCAAAGATTGTCAGACGATGTTGTTTAACGACAAGCCGCTGTGTTTGGCAGCCGAAGCGCCTAAAGTCGGTGCGGATTATTTTCGTGTTTCATTTATGCATAAAAAATATACACCGGAAGACGTACGAAAAATTTGGAATAAAGTTAAGCGTTTTCAAGATGTTGACGGTTGTTTGAAGGGAAACTTCCATCGTCCGGCTTTATAAAAAAGAGAAAATTTTTTAAAAATATCTGAACTTTTTTGAAAACGGCCTCGTTATAGGTTATGTAAAGGAGGTAAACAATGGACGATATTTCGGCATTACTCAAAGAAGCCAAGCCGCTGTACTTTGCCAGAAAAAAGCGCAACAACCGGATTAAGGCCGTTTTGGCGACCTTGGTGTGCGTATTGATGCTGGGAATGTATTATCCGCAGAATAATAACGGAAGCTATGAATATGACTTTATTTCGTCTTACTACGGTTATGACAAAGTCTATGTCAGCGAAAACGATACATCCGTTATTGAAGAATGGGGGCTGCCGACCGACGAGTACGGTCTGCTGATGGTTGGTTAATGAAAGAAATAATCAGTGCCCATAAAGAACGTATTAAGGCGATTATCAAAAAGCTGACCGGTTCTTATAATGATGACATCGAGCAGGAGGTTTATATTAAAACCTGGAAGAACCTTGACAATTATCGTGAAGAAGGCAAGTTCAGCCAATGGATAAGCGCCCTTACGGCCAATGTCTGCCGCGACTATTTCAAATCCAGACAATACAAAATGGAGGCTCGGCAGGTAAACGGCGACGGGATATTGGAACAGGTCAGGGTAGGCGGCCGGCAGGAGGAAATTCTGGATGCCAAAGCCAGGCAAAAGGTAATCCTCAAGGCGGTTGACAGTCTTCCCCGAAAGCTGAGACAGATTGTCGTCTGGTATGAGTTTGAGGAAATGAGTTATGACGAAATTGCACGGAAAACCGGTTTACCGGCAGGAACCGTAAAGTCCCGTTTGTTTAACGCCCGTAAAATTTTGAGTGAAAAATTACAATTTTTAAAGGAGAATAGAAATGAATAAGATGTTTTTGTCACTGCTTTGCGCTTCTGTCGTCAGCATGGGGGCCACGGCCGTTTATGCTCAGCCGGCAGAGGAAGGAATGCTGCCGCCGCCACCGCCGGCGCATGAAATGCCTCACAAGGTGCGTAAAGACATGGCCGACAAGTTTGCCAAAGACTTGGGATTGACGGAAGAACAGAAAGCTCAGGCCGACAAAATTCGCAAAGACGGGCGTGAAAAAATGGAACCGCTGATGAAGGAGATGAAAAACTTACGTGAAAAAATGGATAAACTGCGGGAAGATAATATGAAGGATTTTGAGAAAATTCTGACGCCGGAACAGAAAGACAAGTTGGATAAGATTAAAGCCGAGCATAAGAAAAAATTTGAGGAAGGGCGCAAAAACCGTAAAATGATGAAAAAGCACAAAGGACCGCGTCCGGGACCGGAACCTCGTGATTAGTTCAAACGGCAAAGGCAATGCTTATGAAAAAACTATGGATAGTTCTGACGTTGCTGCTGTTGAGCGTTTCCAGTGCCCGGGCTCATACCGGGCACTTCGGACATCGGCCGTTTCATCCTCACTTTGGAGCCCATGCTTATGTTCCACCGCATTATCCGCATCGTTATTATACGCCGTTGCCGGAAGTGCTGGCCGGAATAGTGGGAACAACGGTTGGGAGTTATTTTATCGGCAGTCAGTATCAGCCTTCGCATGACAGCAGCACTTATTGCTTTACACTGATATCCGACAACGGTAAAAAGAGCGTTGAACGTTGTGTGCATCTGGAAAACGGCTGGAGCCGGGATGATGTTTACCGCGTGCTCTACATTGATTAAAAAAAATAACCGGAGAATTATTTTCTCCGGTTATTTGTATGTAAAATTTTAATATTTCGCGGCGATAATATACAGCAAAACGGCAGGGAGAAAAAAATGAAAAAACTGGGAATAAAAATCTGGACGCGCGACGTGGTTAAAAACCGAAACTTTTTTGAGCAAGCGGTTGCCGCCGTCAAAAACAAGGACTTTGACTATCTGGAGCTGTTTGTTTTTCCGAACTCCTACAATGATACGGCCGAGGTTATCCGCCGGGAACTGAAGGGGTGCCCGACGATAATTCATAACTCTCACAGCGCTTACGGTTTTGATGCCGGGGATGCCGACTGTCTGGCCGGAAATCTGCGTGATGTCGGGGATTCTCAAAAGTTTGCCGATATGCTGAATGCTGAAATTATCATCGTGCATGCCGGGTGCGGCTGTGAAGAGAGGCATTTGGAAGAAACTATCCGCCAGTTCAAACGCTTTGACGATAAACGGATTGCCGTCGAGAATATGCCGGCAAGCTGTTCCGTCAGCGGTAAAGCGCTTCACGGCGTTTTCCCCGAGCAGATTGAACGAATAATGAGTGAAACTGGATGCAAGTTTTGCCTTGATTTTTCTCATGCAACCTGTGCCGCCAATTATTACGGCCGGCGGGTAGGGAAGATTTTGGAAGATTTTGCGGCGTTGAAGCCCGATATGTACCATCTTTGCGACGGTATGGCCGACGAAGTTCAGGACAAGCATCTGCATTTCGGAGAAGGAAATTATGATTTGGCGCATATGGTCAATGACATTGTGGCTGAAGATGCTTATGTTACAATGGAAACCGGCTATAAGCCTCCGGTTGACATCAAGCCATGGCTTGACGACAGGGATTATTTCAGAAAACTTTGCGGTTAGGAGAACAAAATGCATTTGATTGCCGTTGTTTTAGTTGTTTATATTGTTTTTGCGGAGTGGCGGGGGATTAACCAGCAGCGCAAAATCGGCGAGCTGCAGCGCACCGTGAGCAAACTCAGGGAGGACAAGACAGTCTGGTATGAGGCTGTGTTGCCGGAAGCGGCGGAAGAGTGTCTGTTTGAGGAGAAAAACGGCACTCTGGTTTTAGCCCGGCTCAGTGACAAGCGTTGGCAGAAAAAAGACGGTTCCGTTGATTTTGAGGCCATTAAACGCTGGGCTTATTTGAAGGATATTAAAAATCTTTAACCCAATAGTTACTTTTGACGAATAAAATATTGTGTCGAAAAAGGTTTATTAAAAAAGGAGCTTGCCATGGCGTATCGTTTTATTTTGAATGAAACCAGCTATCACGGTCACGGTGCCGTAAATGAAATTGTTGCAGAGGTTAAATCCCGCGGTTTTAAAAAAGCGTTAATCGTAACGGATGCCGATTTGATGAAATTCGGCGTCGTTAAAAAAGTTACGGATATTCTAGACCGTAACGATTTTGCCTATGAAATCTTCGATAAGGTTAAGGCTAATCCGAGCGTGGCGGTTGTACAGGCCGGGGTAGACGCTTTTAAAAAAGCCGGAGCAGACTATATGATTGCCATTGGCGGCGGTTCTCCGCAGGATACGGCCAAAGGCATCGGAATCATTATCAACAATCCGGAATTTTCTGACGTGGTTTCATTGGAGGGCGTTGCTCCGACCAAGAATAAAAGCGTGCCGGTTATCGCCATTGCAACAACGGCCGGTACCGCCGCAGAAACGACGATAAACTATGTAATTACCGATGAAGAAAAACGCCGCAAGTTTGTCTGCGTCGATCCGCATGATATTCCGGTCGTTGCCATTGTCGATCCGGATATGATGTCTTCAATGCCCAAAGGACTGACTGCGGCAACGGGAATGGATGCGCTGACGCATGCGATTGAAGGATATACGACGCTTGCTGCCTGGGAGCTGGCGGATACCTTAAATCTGAAGGCCATTGAGCTGATTGCAAAGAATTTGCGCAAGGCGGTTGCCAATGATCCGGACGGGCGGGAAGGAATGGCTCTCGGCCAGTATGTGACCGGAATGGCTTTTTCCAATGTCGGTTTGGGCGTTGTTCACGGCATGGCTCATCCTTTGTCGGCTTTTTATGATACGCCGCACGGTGTGGCAAATGCTGTTTTGCTGCCTTATGTGATGGCGTTTAATGCTCCGTATACCGGCGAAAAATTTAGAGAAATCGCTCGGGCTATGGGGGTTAAGGGTGTGGATGAGATGTCCGAAGAGGAATATCGTAAAGCAGCCATTGACGCGGTTAAACAACTTTCCAAGGATGTAGGCATTCCGCAGACACTCAAAGAAATCGGCGTGAAAGAGGAAGACTTGGACGCTTTGGCCGATGCGGCCATGGCTGACGTTTGCACCGGAGGCAACCCGCGTCCGTGCAAA
>ERZ779894.1347-NODE-1347-length-25354-cov-3.124432_pt1 | contig 25354 bp, 15 predicted proteins | sample MGYA00511587_ERZ779894 | MGnify/ENA primary metagenome ERZ779894 (study PRJEB29588, sample SAMEA2160490) | human gut metagenome | biome: human gut; feature: human-associated habitat; material: faeces | place: Denmark | collected 2008/2010 ... | reverse complement strand
CCCCCAGCCGGTCAAGCTGGGTCATCAGCGCATCCACCGCTTCCCGCGGAATCTTCGGTCCCCGACCGTTGATCTCAGTCCCGTCGATGGATTTCAGCTTCAGGTTGATGCGGGAGACTCCCTCATCCAGGGAAATAAACTCGGCTTTCACGCCCAGCTGCTCCACTTCCTTCCGAACCTCCTCGCCGACAAACCCGGCAGTAAAGCCAAACGCCGTATTGGCAATTCCAAGGTTTTGAAGGACCGTCGAAACATTGATTCCCTTTCCGCCCGGAAGCAAAAGCTCCGAATCCGTCCGGTTAGTCAGTCCGAGCTTAAAATCGCTCACTGACACAATATAATCTAACGATGGATTAAAGGTTACCGTATAAATCATAAGCCTTCATTCCTTTCTTATCTTGATTGATTCTGACTGTATTATAAAATCATTTTCATTCAAAATCAATCAAACTTATTCACAAACATACTGCCTCTTTTTGGGTTATATTGCACAATTTTGATTTTTTATGATTGTTTTTGATTGATTGTTTCGTGTGAATTCCGGCGAAACGATTGCTGTCACTGATGGAATAGTGTTTCCAAAAACATCATTTTTACTCAGTTTCATCTCCTCTTCTAATCGTAAAATCCCCCTTTGTTGACAAGGATTTCCCCATTTGCTATAGTAAATGAAGAATTTTGTAATATCTTTGTAATATTTCCAAGATGTTTTTATATCAGAAAGGATATACGATATGAACGATTCCCCTTTGAAACCTGCTTCTTCCAGGCGCAAAAAAATGGATAAAACAATGATGGCGATCTATTTCCTGATCCTTTTTATTGTGGCCGGGGCGGCTCTGCTGGCATTTCTATGCCTCTCTAAACCTTCTGATAAGAAGAACAAAGCAGGCTCTGATCCTTCCATTGCTTCTTCCAGCACCTTAAAAAACAGTCATCAGACCGGCACCGATGCTAAAAGTACGGCGAAAGCCAAAATCAAAGAAGAAAAGCCGGTCGATCCGTATGAAAATCTCGCGGTCGCCAATGTGGATGATGCGCTGAACCTGAGAGAAAAACCAGATACAGATGCCAAAGTACTCGGCACCTGCTTCCGCGGAGGCGGCGGTACCATTTTAAAACGCAAAAATGGCTGGACAAAAATCCGCTCCGGTGGGCTGGAGGGATGGCTCAAGGACGATTATCTTGTATTTGGCGATGATATCAAGCCGCTCGCCAAAGAGCTCGGTCTCTATATCGCTACCGTCAGCACACAGACACTCCATGTACGTGAGGAAGCCAGCACGGATTCTGCCATCGTCGGTCTGGCTGCCGCGGAAGACTACTATCCTGTACTGAGTCAGGAAACTGGATGGGTCAAAATCCAGCTTTCTGTTGACACCTCCGGTTACGTTTCTTCTGATTATGTCACAATCAGCGTCAAGCCAGGACGCGCAATCAGCATTGAGGCTGAGATGGCAGCGCTGGAGGCGGCACGACAGGCTGCTGAAGAAGCTGAGCAGGCATCCAGAGCCGCCGAGGAAGCCCAGATTGCAGCCGCAAAATCGCAGGCAGAAGCAAACGCGGCTAAAGGTTCCTCCCAGACTTCGGGAAAATCTGGAAATTCTTCGAAAAAGAGCACGGCTGCACCAGCCGCTAAATCATCCTACGTGATCTCCGCCTCCGAGAGCGACGTTTATCTGCTCTCCGCCTGCCTCACGATGGAAGCCAACGGCGGATCCTATGAAAGCTATCTGGCAGTCGGAAGTCTGATCGTCAACCGCGTCAAATCTGGCAAATGGGGCAAATCCATCTCCAGCGTCATCTACGCGGACGGACAGTTCCCAGGCGCGACCTCCGGCCTGCTTGACAAATATCTCGATAGAGGACCGTCCTCTACTGCCACCAAGGCGGCAAAGGCAGCGCTCGCCGGGGAGAATCAGATAGGCGACTACCTTTATTTTACCTCGACCAAATCAGCAAACTACGACAGCTACTCCAGCTATCAGGTGGTTGGTGGGAATTGTTTCTATAAAAAATAAAAGGCTAAAAAAAGCGGATTTAAACGCATTACATTAAACCTCATATACATTCCCATCGCCTTATGATATGATAATCATATCAGCAAAACATACAGGCAGAGGACACCTACTGTCCATACCTTATTGATAGGTACTCTCGGAGTCTTTCCTGCAAATCATCTCACAGCATTAAGCACAGAAAGCTTCCGGGAGTCCATTGATTACAAATGGAGGAAATTATGAGAAAATCAATTTATACCTTGATGGTTTCCACTCTCATCGCAGCCGCCAGCATGACCGCCTGCTCCAGCCAGCCGTCTGAAACAACCACGGCTGAAACAACTGCTGCTGAATCCACACAGGAAAACGATACATCAGCAGAAAGCAACGATGCCAGCGAAACAACTACTGCCGGAGAAAAAGAAACCGCTCAGACAACGGATGCAGATCATGCAGAAGACGAGACTCTGAGCGAAAAAGAAATCACAGAACTTTACCGTGGTTTTGCCAGATCCCTTCAAAGCATCATCGCCAATAAAAATATGAACGATTTAGCCGAGCTGCTTGTCTATCCGTCCTACATCGGCATCGATGACGGGATTGTCGTAAATAACAGAACTGAATTTATGGCTCTCGACGCAGACAAGGTATTTACCGACGCGCTGATTGAGGCAGTCAAGACAGCCGATGTTTCTTCCACCGAACTGACCAAGGCAGGTTTCATCGTAGGCGATCCATCCGGTAAACCGGCAGTTACCTTTGGTCTGGACAAAGAGGGATCTATCGGTATCACAGCTATTAACTACTAATCAGAGATAAAATAGTGAAAAAGAGCGCCGCAACACTCACAAACCGGCTTTCCATTTCTGGTAAAACTGCTCCATGAGTGCCGCAGCGCTCTTTTCTATGTTACAGCCAGACAACTGCATCCATCAATCCGGCTGACTGCTTCTTCTACATTATCCTTCAATCGCAATATATTTTTTCTGCTCGACTTCCGGTTTTGCTTCTTTCTTCGGAACAAAAATCTTCAAAATACCATGCTTAAATTCCGCCTTGATATCTTCCTCGGTTATATCATCACCGACATAGAAGCTTCTCGCACAGGAACCTGCGTAACGCTCTCTGCGGATGTAACGACCGGTCTTTTTCTCCTTCTCATCCTCATCCAGTCCCTTCGCAGCCTGAATCGTCAGATTACCATCTTCCAGGGAAATCGAAATCTCTTCTTTCTTAAATCCCGGCAGATCCATCTCCAGCTCATAGCCATCTTCCATTTCCTTGATATCGGTCTTCATCAGGTTCTGTCCATGGCGTCCATACAGCTTTTTCTCTATCTTCTGTCCGGCGTTATCATCATAAAACGGAAAATCATTAAAGAAATCATCAAACAAATTTTCTCCAAAAATACTCGGCATTAACATAAGTCATCTCTCCTTTTCTAACTTCATTTCATTATGTTTATTTACCAACATTTTCGGAACCGGGACGGTCTGGGAACTTTTCTTTTCTTCCTCTTCCTTCGTTCTGGCTATGTTATAGCACTTCTTATTAGCACTGTCAAGAGTTGAGTGCTAATTTTTTGTGAAGAATTTGTGAACGCTACGAGCCATGCACATTTACGTGAAAAGGGCTGTGAAATAAGTCCCTAAAAGAAACAGAGGATGTGACACCTGCCACTGAATCGATCGCTGCACCCGCCTCCAATTATCAAAAAAGTAAATCATGAACGCTCCGTTCACTGCAGACATTTTACGCAGACTGACTGGGGCAATATCAAGAACTACGATTTATGTATCAAATCCAACGACTACGGCGCACCTGAAACAGCCCAGATTATTGCAGATCTGTTCCGGAAGAAAATGCATCTTTAATCGTATTCTTATTTCAAAGAAACTTCCTTAACCGTGTTCTCATCCGATTCTTTCCATACACAGCACAAACGAGACACTTTGCATCCCTGTTTTATCAGGAATTGCAGTTCTTACATGGTTCATATCCATCTGCAATCACTTCATCGCGCGTACCGGTAAATTCCTGCCGGTTTGCCGCCTTCATCTGGGTGACAGATGTGCAGCTTGGAAGGTGAAATTTTTTCGAGTTGGTATTGAGAATGTAGGTCTGAACCGTCGCGCTGCTTCCAGAGGATCCAGCGCCGCCTCCCGACGAACCCGCTGCTCCCGATCCAGCCGATTGATTCTGGCTGCTGCCATTTCCAGCCGTTCCCTGTCCGGCTGTGCTTCCCGCACTTCCAGAACCGTCCGCCCAGCTTTCTCCTGTCGCATAATCGATCGCAATCCCCGGCTGGACATTATAGACGTACACGCAGAATAGCACTCCCTCGCCCTGATCCTCGACGGATTCCGCCTCCATCAGAACGCCGGAGGCAACCAAATTATCGCCCTCAAAAACCGGCGTCACGCGGTACATAACATGGTTTCCGGTTTCTTTCACGTAATCGGCTGTCAGATTTTCAAATGGCAGCATTCCCTGTACGTTCAGATAGCGGGTTCCGGTAATCAGGTTTTTGACATTGGCATTCTCCGCCGTGAGCTGGTAGCCGATCAGATGACAACGGTTATAGAGATACTTTCCATCCACATTGTCATACTTCGCCGTATGCCAGCCCGTCGGCTTGACTTCCCCGATCGAGCCTCCGTCGGCATCGTGTCCTGCGAAACCGAAGCATATGCCACGCCGCAGCGCCCCAGGCTGTCCAGATCACTGTAACTCTCAAATGATACATCCGTCAGGTCCGCATCGGTAAAATACGGCACATTTCCATTGACCGCCACATACGGCTGACCGGAATATGCCGGTACATCCGCCAGATTAAATGACGTTCCCGAAGCAGAAGATACACGGTTTCCACCATTTTCTGACGATGACACCGCCTGCGAATCTCCGTCCGCACTTTCCGCCGGATTTTCCTCCGCGCTGACACTTCCGTTTCCATTCAGACTTTCCTCTGGAATCTCCTGCGCGCACGCTGAAACAGACAGCATCGCCGCTGCAGCCAGCCCCAGAAGCCACATTTTCAATTTTCTCATATGAATTTCTGCCTTTCCGTTTAAGCCTATCCCTTTCAGAGCCATGTAGATTTGCGCGTTCTGGCGCCTGATTTTCAGGTGCAGAACCGGCTCTTTTTTATATTTGACTTGTTTTTTATGTTTTTCTTACTCTTTTATATTGTACTTACTTTTTATGCATATTTTTTACCTGCGCACATACCGCTCTTCTGTGATTTTCTCATGCGAGGAACCCGCATATTCCTGCGTTTCTGCCAGCTTCCAGCTGCCCAGATCCATCTTAAAATACATATCTGCCGGATAATCTCGGTTCCAATGACAAAGAATCACTTCTTCGATCCGGCTCTCATACGGAACAACATCCTTGTCCTCGACAAAACAGTACTCTCCCGGCCCCGCCTTTTCCAAAAACGCTTCATCTGCCTGAATCTGCCCGGATTGCCCCAGTTGCCCGGGTTGTTCCTGTTCTTTCGGCATATTTCCATTCACCTGTAAAAACTGTTTCTGGCTGTATGCATTCATCCACAGTTTTTCCCCACCTGTCAGCTCCAGAATACGCTTTCTAAGCGCGCGGTCCTGGCTCTGCCGTCTGTGATTGAACATCATGCCGTTCTGATTATCCACACATACAATTATCTTCATCTCTCTTTTTCCCCCTTTTTCTATCTGCTGTACGCTTCATGTTTCCCAAGGAATCAAAGCAAGCGTCAGCTCCTCCATCCAAGTCCGCAGATTGGGACGCCTGACTGCCAGCGTGTTGATAATCACCGATCGTACACGCACCGGCATCGTTTCTCCTTCTTTCACCAGCCTGCTCACATCGTTTATGACATAAAAATTGCCATTCTCATATCCCAGATACATCATCACATGTCCCGGAAAATATAGAAGTGTGCCCGGTTCTAATACTTTTAAAATCTGCTTTTTTTCTGAGCAGCGCCGCCCCGCCAGCTCTATTTTTCGAACTGGCATCTGCAACTGCCCGGTCGTATTGCGAGGCAGGATCCATCCAAAACAGCGGTACACTTCCCGGATATAGGAAGAACAATCCCGGCTTTCCAGCATTCCGCCCCAGCCGTAGCGGTCTCCCAGACACTTGAACGCCTGTTTAATAATCTCCTCATTTGTCAAGCTCAAATATCCCACCGATACGTCCCGGCTCATCGGAATCAATCCTTTTTGCCGGAAGAAACTGCCATCCGGAGCGCGGCATGGAAGCCAGACGATGTAATTATTCCAAGACAGTCTGTTCTGTACACTCTGTTCTGCCTGTGCTTCTGTTGTCTCTATTAGCGCTCCTATCCCTTTTATTCTGTTTGTTTCTATTGTTTCTTTTATCTCTGGAATTCCTTCTTCCACGCACAATTCCAACACCGTCCCCATCCGAAGCCGGTACGCACTGGTTCCCGGATAGACTGCACTTGCTTCCAGCCAGACCATATCCCCTGTCACTACTAACGGATGGATCGGAAATGCCGCCATCAGCCATTCCGCCCGGTTCCGACAGACTGCCACCGACTCTGCCGATATCCAGCCCTCGCTGCATTCATTTCGGACATACAGATAACTCTCCTCCTGCACCGAACCCAAAATCAAAAGCGGTTCCCCGACCATACAGAGACAAAGTGCTGCCTCATCCCACTCCGGATCGGATGGATCCTCCTCATCGGCTAAAAAAGTCTCCATCGGAAACTGTTTGATCAGCCCCTGTGAAGTCGCGATTCCATATTTGATATGAACATTTTTATTCACGCAATTTTGAGCATCACGCACAGTCCAATTTATCCCCTGTATCCCAAATGATAAGAAATTTCCACACCATTTATCATAAACAACTCTCTCTTCTTTGGCAAAGGCTTCATTTTTCAAATCATGCATTTCCATTCCAGATGTCCGTAAAATCCGTGCATTCAAATTTTCAATTTCTTCCGGCGTCATTTTTACTGATTCTGACACATTTTCTACATCGATCCAATGCTCTGCCCGACACTGTTCCTCCGAAACATCTGGTGCGAATGATAAAAAAGACGATCTCATATGAACTGATCCAAAACAGCCTGCTTAATTTTCGTATCTTTTATATGATGCATCTTCCTTTTTTATACACAATAAGGAATCGGCAGCACCCTCAGCTGGCGTCTCGTCGTTTCCGAAATTTAGTAATTCTCCGCATGAACCTCGAAATAAGCCTGCGGATGCGCGCATACCGGACAAACTTCCGGTGCTTTCTCGCCTACTACGATATGACCACAGTTGCGGCATTCCCATACCTTCACTTCGCTCTTCTTAAATACTTCCTGCGCTTCCACATTGTGAAGCAGGGCACGGTAGCGCTCTTCATGATGTTTTTCGATCTCCGCTACCATACGGAATTTCACTGCCAGCTCCGGAAAGCCCTCTTCCTCAGCCGTCTTGGCAAATCCATCATACATATCTGTCCACTCATAGTTCTCACCGTCTGCAGCAGATGCCAGATTCTCTGCGGTATTTCCCAGACCGTCTAATTCCTTAAACCACATCTTTGCGTGTTCTTTCTCATTGTCTGCGGTCTTTAAAAAAAGGGCGGAAATTTGCTCAAATCCCTCTTTTTTTGCCTTGGATGCAAAATAGGTATATTTATTTCTCGCCTGTGATTCGCCGGAAAAAGCCTCCCTCAGGTTCTTTTCCGTCTGGGTTCCTGCATATTTGTTAGCCATTGCGTTGTCCTCCTTTTAATTGCATGAAAACAGATCATCTTTTCTTTCTATTATAGCACGATTGAATGTTTTTAATATGTTTTTCAAAAGCATTTTTTTCCAACATCCAGACAAAAACAGGGATATCAGACGTTCAAATCTGATATCCCCGTTTCTTTTCTAAATAGGAATCTACTATACTACCGCTTCCCCTACGCCTCATCAATCGCATGCCCGATATCATGGCGCATATATTTGTTAGCGAAATCGATCCACTCGGTTGCCTTGTATGCATTGGCGCGCGCCTCTTTCAGGTCTTTGCCCTTTGCAGTAACGCCCAGCACTCGACCGCCGTTTGTCACGATGTCGCCGTCCTCATCAAACTTCGTGCCCGCGTGGAATACATAGTATCCGTCAGCGTCCTTGAACTTCTCCAGACCGTGAATCTTGAAGCCCTTTTCATATTTCACCGGGTAGCCGTCCGACGCCAGAACAACGCAGACTGCTGCATTATCCTCAAATTCAAGCTCAATCTGATTCAGGGTTCCGTCGATACACGCCTCAAAGACTTCCACGATATCATTCTTCATGCGCGGCAGGACAACCTGCGTCTCCGGATCGCCGAAACGCGCATTGTATTCCAGCACCTTCGGACCATCTGCGGTCAGCATCAGACCGAAGAAAATGATGCCCTTGAAGGTACGTCCTTCCTTCTTCATCGCGTCAACCGACGGCTGATAGATGTATTTTTTGCAGAATTCATCTACTTCTTTTGTGTAGAACGGGCTTGGTGAGAAGGTTCCCATACCGCCTGTATTTAAGCCCTGATCGCCGTCCAGCGCCCGCTTGTGGTCCTGGGAGGAGGTCATAATGCGGATCGTATCGCCATCAACGAAGGAAAGAACCGAAACCTCGCGTCCCGTCATGAACTCCTCGATGACCATCTGATTGCCGGCAGAACCAAACTTCTTGTCCTCCATGATCTCCTTGACGCCTGCCTCTGCTTCCTCTAAAGTATTGCAGATCAGAACACCTTTTCCAAGTGCCAGACCATCTGCTTTCAAAACGATCGGCATCTTAGCGGTCTGTAAGTATTCCAGCGCCTTGTGTGGATCGGTAAAAGTCTCATAGGCTGCGGTCGGAATGTTGTATTTCTTCATCAGATCCTTGGAAAATGCCTTCGATCCTTCCAGAATCGCCGCATTTTTTCTCGGTCCAAATACACGCAGTCCCTGTGCCTCGAACACATCCACGATACCGCCAACCAGCGGATCGTCCATGCCGATCACGGTCAGGTCAACCTCATGCTCTTTTGCAAATGCCGCCAGCTTATCAAATTCCATCGCACTGATCGGCACACACTCTGCATACTCTGCAATTCCCGCATTGCCCGGTGCACAATAAATTTTATCTACCTTCGGACTCTGAGCTACTTTCCATGCGATCGCATGCTCACGTCCGCCGCTGCCAACGATTAAAACTTTCATGTTCTTCTCCTTATATTCTTCCGTTTGCAATCGCATTGATCGCCTGCGGAAGCAGTACCCACTCTGCCTGTTCCATCACGCGCTGCTGCAGCGTTTTCGGCGTATCATCCGGCTGCACCTCTACGGCCTTCTGGAAGAGGATCGGACCGGTATCAGTTCCCTCATCCACATAGTGAACCGTCGCGCCCGTCACCTTGACGCCGCGCGCCAACGCCGCCTCATGCACCTTCAGTCCGTAATAGCCGACGCCGCAGAATGACGGAATCAGGGACGGATGGATATTGATAATTTTATTTCTGTATGCCTCGATCATCGCCGCCGGAATCTTCACAAGGAATCCAGCCAGAACGATGAGATCCGGCTTACATGCCTTGATGGTCTCCAAAAGCGCCTCATTGAACGCATCGCGTGTTTCATACGCCTTCGGAGTCACAACAAATGCCGGGACACCGTGGTTTTTCGCGCGCTCAATCGCATAAGCGCCCTCATTGTTGCTGATAACCGCCACAACTTCTGCGTTCGTGATCTTGCCGTTATCAACCGCATCCAGGATTGCCTGCAGATTTGTACCGCCGCCAGACACCATTACAACGACTCTTAGCATAATGTTACTCCCTTTTCTCCTGCCTCAATGGAACCGATGATGTACGGTGTATCGCCAGCGGACTTCATTGCCTCCATCGTTCGCTCTGCATCAGCCGCATCGACTGCTACGACCATGCCAATACCCATATTGTAGGTATTGTACATCATGTGCTCCTCGATATCGCCTTTCTTCGCCAGCATACCGAAGATCGGCGGAATCTGATAGCTGTCTTTCTTGATGACTGCGCGGACGCCGTCTTTCAGCATACGCGGAACATTCTCATAGAAGCCGCCGCCTGTGATATGGCTGCACGCTTTCACAGTCACGCCCGCATTCTTCACTGCTTTCAGCGCCTTTACATAGATACGGGTCGGTGCCAGAAGTGCCTCGCCAAGCGTGGTTCCCAACTCCTCATAGTAGGTCTCCAGTCCCTCTTTGTTGAGTTCCTTCTCAAATACCTTGCGGACCAGGGAGAAACCATTGCTGTGAACGCCGGTGGATGCCATACCGATCAGTACATCACCCGGTTTCAGGTTTTCGCCGGTAATCATGTCTTTTTTATCAACCACGCCGACAGCAAAACCAGCCAGATCATAATCTTCCTCCGGCATCAGCCCCGGATGCTCAGCCGTCTCGCCGCCGATCAGAGCTGCCTCCGACTGTAAGCAGCCTTCTGCAACGCCTTTTACGATATCCGCGATCTTTTCCGGATAGTTCTTGCCGCAGGCAATATAGTCCAGGAAAAACAGCGGCTCGCCGCCTGCACATGCAATGTCGTTGACACACATCGCAACCGCGTCGATACCGATCGTGTCATGCTTGTCCATGATGATCGCCAGTTTTACCTTGGTACCACAGCCGTCCGTACCAGATAAGAGAACCGGCTCTTCCATCTCTTTAATCTTTGCCAGGGAGAATGCACCGGCAAAGCCGCCCAGACCTCCCAGCACTTCCTCACGCATCGTTTTCTTTACATGCTCTTTCATCAGTTCTACCGACTTATAACCAGCCTCAATATCTACTCCGGAATTCTTGTAATCCATGGTTTTCCTCCGTATGTCCTTGTTTATATTTTTAATATTTATTTCTGTGCCAGATACTCTTTATGTCCCAGTTTCTGTAATTTCTCATCCTTACCGGCTACTTCATTCTTCATCTCCTCAGAGTATGCTTTTAATTTTGCTAAAAGCTCCGGATCGGAAGTTGCCAGAATCTTGGCTGCCAGAATACCCGCATTCTTGCCGCCGTTGATCGCTACCGTCGCAACCGGAATACCGGACGGCATCTGTACGATCGAATACAGAGAATCAACTCCGCCTAAATCCGAGGTTTTCATCGGAATACCGATCACCGGCATCGGAAACAGTGCCGCGCACATACCCGGCAGATGCGCTGCCTTACCAGCACCTGCAATAATAACCTTAAAGCCTTTCTCCTCAGCGGATTTTGCATAGTTAAAAAAGATGTCTGGCTCACGGTGTGCAGAAATGATTGTCATTTCATAATCAATCCCCATCTTGTCCAGAAAATCTGCTGCCTGTGCCATGATCGGCATGTCCGAATCGCTTCCCATTACAATTCCTACTTTTGCCATCGTTCATTCTCCTTTTCTCTGCATTGTATTTATTAGCTCTACTTATAAGTAATTTGAATAAAAACAGTCTTACTTATTAGTAATGATACTAGGTTTTTGATCGCAAGTCAATAGGGTTTCGAGAATCCTTCAAAAAATACTATGAGATTGCAGCCTCCTTGCTTTTATGTTATCCTTATTGGCATCACAATGATTACAAAGAGGTTCCCTAAATGAAACGGACATTATCATACACTATTACAAATAAAAACAAAGCTGATACCATCGGCGCCTTCCTGCGCGATGCCGGATATTCCCGCCGCATCCTCATCGAGCTCAAACAGAACCCTGAGCAGATCTGCCTGAACGGAACACCGTCCTGGCTGAACACACCGCTTCAGATCGGAGACACCCTGACGCTCTTTCTCCCGGACGAACCCGTTTCTTCAGATATTCTTCCGGTCAATCTTCCGATCGATATAGTATATGAAGACGAAGATCTCATAATACTCAACAAAGCCACCGGAATGCCTGTCCACCCGTCCCAGGGACACCATGAAAATACGCTGGCAAACGCCCTCGCGTACCAGTTTGCCTCGCGCGGCGAACATTTCGTGTTCCGTGCCGTGAACCGCTTAGACCGCGACACCACCGGTCTTCTGCTGATCGCCAAACATAAAATAAGCGGCGCATTTCTCTCCGCCATGACTGCAAAAAAAGAGATACGCCGCGAATATCTCGCGATTGTTGCCGGTAAACCAGAAGAATCCGGCACCATCGAAAGAGGAGAACCCGATGGCGTGGACAGCACATATGAACAGTCTGACGGCAACAGCGGAAGAGAGCATCTTGACGGAATTGGTATACAGCTAATCGAAGATACAAGTGAAGATCAGTTAAGTAAAGCAGAGGAAGAAATTGCCTCTGCTTTATCTTTGCCCGAACTTCCATCTGTAAATGAACAGAAAAGGGAAATCGAAAACAGAATAGCTGCCCTCTATGCCGGGGAGATTGCCATTCCAAGTGAGGTGGTCGATGAGGTTTTAAGAACCGGAGGAAACCGAAGCAAGAGCCAGCTTCGTATTATCTATAATTTTATGAGTGAACAGACACCGGAAGAATATACAGAGTTTGTGAAGCGGGAGTATGGGACTGGTGGAAAGGGCTTTGAAATCAATGGCATGGAATATTCTGTCTGGTTTGACGAAACGGGATTGCAGATTGCAGTAGGGCATACGGTTACCGATCAGATTCTGGATAAGGCGTTTTTATCCTGGGAAGATGTGAGTGGTCGTATCCATCAGCTTTTGAAGCAAGGCGAGTATGCACCACAGTCTGTACTTGATGTTGCAAGGGAGAATGCGATAAAGGAACATGCCCAGGCACTTGCCTATATGAAAGCGGATATGGCAGAGGGTGTAGCAGAACTTGTCTTTGATGAAGAGGATTTACCACATCTTCACAGTATTTATCCGGAAATTACTGATTATCTGGAAGAGAAACTAACAGATCCGGAGTGGCTGGCAGATCTGAACGAGCGTCTGGAAGGACTGGCAATGGCTTATGAGGAAGATAAAAGCATTATGCGGTTCCGCACCTATAATCCAATCAGAATATCCGGTCAGTTTCAGAAATTTGCAGCAGAAGTAATTCCATACAATGCCAGAGATGAATTCGCATGGCAGGAACATAAGGTATTTATTACTCAAGATGAAATAGATGCTTTTCTTGCCGGTGGCGGTCCGTATTCGGATGGAAGGCTTTCTACCTATTCTTTTTATCTTCTGAATGGAGATGATAAGGCAAGGACAGATTTTATCAAGGAAAAATATGGGATAGGCGGTCAGAGCCATGCTTTATGTGGAGCAGACAATTCACATGCAGATTATGATGGGAAAGGTTTGAAGCTGGAGAGAGGGGACTATGGGAATCCAGATACTTCGGTGTTGCTGCCCTGGGCAAAAGTTGCAAAAAGAATCGGCTATCTGATTGATAACCAGCAGTTCTTACGTTCCGCAGATTATTCCCGTATGCCGGAATATGAGAGGGAACGGATTGCAGGAAAAGTGATCAGTTTTTATGCAAGGCTGCCAGAAGAAATCGAGCGTCCGTTCAAGCAGGATTTCTTTAATGAAGAAGCAAGAAAAGAACTTCCTGTTATGCTGAATGATTCGGAGCAGTCGCAGAAATTGTTACAGGCGATGGACGATGCACTGGCAATGCTGCCATTGGATTTTGAATCAGTGAATGAAACTTATGAGAAGAAATTACAGCTATTGACGGAAGTACATCAGTATGTGGAAGGCAGCTATACGATTTTCCCAGCACAGGAAGTACCAGATCAGGCAGATGGCTTAGATGGATACCAGATGTCTTTATTTGATATTGTGAGTGCCTCCGAACCAGAAGAAAATACAGAAGAACCAGAAGTGGAAGAATCGTCTGCAGAAATGGAGGAGGTACAAAAAGGGGAACCAGAATCAGAGTTTGAGCAGGAATCCGTAATCGTGCAGGAACAGGAACCTCATAATTTCCATATTACGGACGATGATCTTGGCTCTGGCGGTCCGAAAGCAAAGTTTAAAGCAAATATGGAAGCTATCAGGCTGCTGAAAGAACTGGAACAGGATCAGAGATTAGCAACACTGGAAGAACAGGAAGTGTTGTCGAGGTATGTTGGATGGGGCGGTATTCCCCAGGCTTTTGAAGAAAGAAACAGTGCCTGGGCAGCGGAATATACGCAGTTAAAAGGAGTCCTCACACCAGAAGAATACAGTGCAGCAAGGGCATCAACGCTGAATGCCTTTTATACTTCTCCGACAGTCATCAAGGCTATGTATGAAGCACTTGGAAATATGGGACTGAAACAGGGAAATATCCTGGAACCGTCCTGTGGAGTAGGAAACTTTATGGGACTTTTACCGGAAAGTATGAGTGCTGCAAGTATGTATGGCGTAGAACTTGATCCGGTTTCCGGGCAGATTGCAAAACAGCTTTACCAAAAGAACAGGATTGCAGTACAAGGATTTGAGGAAACCAGTTACCCGGACAGCTTTTTTGACTGCGTGATTGGAAATGTACCGTTTGGGGCATATCAGGTCAGTGACCGCAAATATGACAGATACCATTTTATGATCCATGATTATTTTATTGCAAAAGCCTTAGATCTGGTTCGTCCCGGTGGAGTGGTGGCAGTTGTCACATCAAGCGGTACGATGGATAAGCAGAATCCGGAAGTCCGACAGTATTTTGCAAACCGGGCAGACCTGCTTGGGGCAATCCGCTTACCGAACAATGCTTTCCAGAGAAATGCCAATACCAGTGTGGTTGCGGATATTCTGTTTTTCCAGAAAAGGGACAGGGCTGCGATCACAGAGTCTGACTGGGTACAGTTAAAAACTACATCAGAAGGCTATACGGTTAATTCCTATTTTGCCGACCATCCGGAAATGGTGCTGGGGGATTTCACAACAGAAAGCACCCAGTACGGAAAACAGGAAGTGACGGTAAAGGCAAAAGAGGGAGCAGATCTGGCAGAGCAGTTAAAAGAAGCGGTAAAGCATATCCAGGGAACCATCACAGAGCAGGAGATTTCAGATACGGAACTGGAAGAACAGGTAGTATCCATACCGGCAGATCCGAACATTAAGAACTTCAGCTTTGCACTTGTCGGAGAGGATATTTATTACAGGGAAAATTCTGTTATGAATAAGATGGAACTTCCCGTTGTGACAGGCGAGCGTGTCAGAGGTATGGTTGCTATCCGGGATGCAACAAACAGGCTTCTGGAACGGCAGTTGGAAGAATGCAGTGATGAAGAGGTCGCCAGCTTACAGGCTGAATTGAACCGGGTTTATGACAGCTTTACTGCCAAGTATGGACTACTCAGCAGCAATGCAAACAAAAGAGCGTTCAGTATGGACAGCAGCTATTGCCTTTTGATTTCCCTTGAATTTCTGGACGAAAAGGGCGAGTTGAAGCGGAAAGCAGACATATTTACGAAAAGGACGATCCGCAGGGCAGAGCCGGTAACATCGGTAGATACTGCAAGTGAGGCACTGGCGGTATCTATCGGGGAAAAGGCAAAAGTGGATATTCCTTATATGATGGAGCTTACCGGGAAAACAGAGGAAGAGATCACAGAGGAGCTTACAGGCGTTATTTTTAAGAATCCGCTTACAGATAAATGGGAGCCATCCGACGAGTATCTTTCCGGAAATGTCAGGGAGAAGCTGAACATTGCAAGGCAGTTTGCAGAAAACCACCCGGAATATATGGTCAATGTACAGGCACTGGAACGAGTACAGCCGAAAGACCTGGACGCTTCCGAGATTGAAGCAAGGCTTGGTGCAACCTGGATTTCTCCAGACTATATTACAGAGTTCATGGCAGAAACATTCCATACACCACGACAGCATATCAATTATGAGCGTATCAAAGTACAGTATGCGGAAGTGACCGGACAGTGGAACGTAAAAGGAAAGAACGTGGACAGCAGCAATAACCCGCTTTCCACTGCAACTTACGGAACACAGAGGGCAAATGCTTACAGACTGTTGGAGGATGCTCTGAATCTGCGTGACACAAAAATCTATGACACAATACATGATGCGGATGGGGAACACCGGGTATTGAACCGGAAAGAAACCACCCTGGCACAGCAGAAGCAGGAACTGATCCGGGAAGAGTTTAAAGAGTGGATTTTTAAGGATATGAGCCGACGGGAAACGCTCTGCAAAATTTATAATGAACGGTTTAACAGCATCCGGCCAAGGGAATATGATGGCAGTCATATCCAGTTTGTCGGAATGAATCCGGAAATTAAGCTGATGGAACATCAGAAAAATGCGGTGGCACATATCCTTTATGGAAATAATACCCTGCTTGCACATTGCGTAGGTGCAGGCAAGACGTTCCAGATGATTGCAGCCGGCATGGAGAGCAAGCGTCTGGGACTGGCACAAAAGAGCCTTTATGTGGTTCCAAACCATTTGCTGGAACAGTGGGGAAGCGATTTCTTACGCTTATATCCAGGAGCAAATATTCTGGTGGCAACGAAGAAAGATTTTGAACCGGCTAACAGAAAACGGTTCTGTTCCAGAATCGCAACAGGGGATTATGATGCGGTCATTATCGGACACAGCCAGTTTGAGAAAATCCCGCTTTCCAGGGAAAAGCAAATTGCATTGCTGGAAGATCAGATCGCAGATATTACCTATTCTATTGAAGCAGCAAAAGAGGAAGCGGGACAGCAGTATACGGTCAAGCAGATGGAAAAGACAAAGAAAACCCTGAAAGCAAAACTGGAAAAACTGAATGACCAGACACGAAAGGATGATGTGGTGACTTTTGAGCAATTAGGCGTGGATAGGCTGTTTGTGGACGAGTCACATTATTACAAAAATCTTTTTTTATACACAAAAATGCGGAATGTGGCAGGCATTTCACAGACTGATGCACAGAAAAGTTCAGATATGTTTATGAAATGCAGGTACATGGATGAGATTACCGGGGGAAAGGGAATCACATTTGCAACGGGAACACCCGTATCAAACAGTATGACTGAATTATACACCATTATGAGATATCTCCAGTATGATACTTTAATGAATATGGGAATGGGACATTTTGATTCGTGGGCAGCGACTTTTGGAGAAACAGTTACGGCAATCGAATTGTCACCGGAAGGGACGGGCTATCGTGCAAAAACACGATTTGCCCGTTTCTTTAATCTTCCAGAGCTGATCTCCATATTTAAGGAAGCTGCGGATATTCAGACTGCGGATATGCTGAATCTTCCTGTACCGGAAGCAGAATATATCAATGAAGTGTTAAAGCCGAGTGAGGAACAGAAAGAAATGGTGGAAGCCTTTTCAGAACGTGCAGAACAGGTCAGGGGCGGTGTAGTAGATCCAAGGGTAGATAACATGCTCAAGATTACCAATGACGGAAGAAAATGTGCATTAGACCAGAGGCTTTTAAATGATATGCTGCCAGATGCAGGGGAAAGCAAGGTAAATACCTGTGTGGAGAATGCGTTCCAGGTATGGGAGGATGGAAAGGATACACAGGCTACCCAGTTGATCTTCTGTGACCTCAGCACACCGAAAACTGACGGAACATTCAATGTTTATGATGATGTGAGAAACAAGCTGGTAGAACGGGGAATCCCGAAAGAGCAGATCGCATTTATTCATGAGTACAATACGGAAGTAAAAAAAGCAGAACTGTTTGCAAAGGTGCGGGCCGGACAGGTAAGAATCCTGATGGGTTCCACTCCGAAACTCGGTGCAGGGACCAACGTACAGGACAGATTACTTGCACTGCATCATCTGGACTGCCCCTGGAAACCGTCTGACCTGGAACAGCAGGAGGGACGTATTCTCAGACAGGGAAACCAGAATGATAAGGTAAAAATCTTCCGGTATGTAACGGAAAATACATTCGATTCGTACATGTGGCAGATTCTGGAAAATAAGCAGAAGTTTATTTCGCAGATTATGACCAGTAAATCCCCCGTTCGTGCCTGTGAAGATGTGGATGATACAGCTCTATCTTATGCAGAGATCAAGGCACTGGCAACAGGAAACGAATACATCAAGGAAAAGATGGATCTGGATGTGCAGGTAAGTAAACTGAAACTTCTGAAAGCAAACCACACCAGTCAGATCTATCGTCTGGAATCGGATATTGCAAAGCGGTATCCGGTACAGATTGCAGCATTGAAGGAGAAAATTGCCGGTATGCGTGTGGATGCAGATGTAGTAAAAAGAATAGATTTACAGGATAATGACCACTTTGCAATGACAGTTGGTGGAAAGCTGTATACAGATAAAAAAGAAGCGGGAGTTGCACTCATTTCAGCAGCATCCGGTTTGAAGTCCGTAAAGTCAGCCGGGCAGATCGGGGAATATCATGGTTTTACACTTTCTTCAGAATACAATTTCCTGTCAAATACCTATACCATGACGATCAAGGGAAAATGTTCTTATAAGATTGAGTTCGGAAAGGATACTCTGGGCAATATCCAGAGGATTCATAATGCACTTTCTGCAATCGGGAAAAAGCTGGCAGATACCGAGCAGAATCTGGAAACGGTACAACAGCAGTTAAAAACCGCACAGGAAGAGGTGCAGAAGCCATTTCCGAAAGAAGCGGAACTGAGTGAGAAAATGGAACGTCTGGCGGAATTAAATGTCATGCTCAACATGGATGAGAAAGGGGGAGAAAATCTTCTGGCAGATGAGGGCATCGGGGAAAACCCGGAAGTAAACGTGCCAGAGGAACGTCAGGATAGAATCGCAGACAGTGTTCATAAAACGTCTGTTCTGGAAAGACTGAAAGAACAGAAACAGCAGGAGCAGACAGGCGAAACACAGCAGAAACCAAAAAAGAAACACGAACAGGAGTTATAAAGGGTATCCCGTCAGAGAGACCAGAGCTTTGACGGGATTTTTCTATGGAGGATTTGATTATGGCAAACAGAGAAGAACAATTAAAGCAGATTACAGAGCAGTTGGAACAGGGTGTTGCAGAAATATTTACATCAGAAAAATATACGGAATATCTGAACACAATGGCAAAGTTCCATAATTACAGTTTCAATAATATCCTGTTGATCGCCATGCAGAAACCGGAAGCAACACTGGTAGCGGGGTATCAGGCATGGCAGAAGAAATTTAACCGGCAGGTAAAAAGAGGAGAAAAAGGCATCCAGATCATTGCCCCGGCTCCGTATAAAGAGAAACAGGAGATTGAAAAGACTGATCCGGACACAGGCGAGATTGTGATCGGGGAAGATGGACAGCCGGAAACAGAAGTGGTAGAGCGTGTCATTACAAGATTCCGGGTTACAACAGTGTTTGATGTCAGCCAGACCACAGGAGAACCGATTCCAGAGTTTGAGGTATCAGAACTGGAGGGGGATGTTCTGATCTACCATGATTTTATGGAAGCATTAAAAATGGTTGCCCCGGTTCCTGTCCGCTTTATTGAAATTGATGGGGAAGCAAAAGGCTTTTATCAGATTGTCGATAAATATATCGCTGTCCAGCCTGGCATGAGTGAAGCACAGACCATGAAAACAGCGGTGCATGAAACGGCACATGCAGTATTGCATGATCGTGACCAGATGGAAGCAGAGGGCATCGTAAAAGACCAGCTTACAAGGGAAGTGGAAGCAGAAAGTGTTGCCTATGTGGTATGCAACCATTTTGGACTGGATACATCGGAGTATTCTTTTTCCTATATCGCAAGCTGGTCTTCCGGTAAAAATATGAAAGAGCTTCGTGCTTCTATGGACACCATCCGTAAGACTTCTGCTGATATGATCGGACAGATTGAGGAAAAACTCAAGGAACTTCAGATCGAAAGACCAGAGCAGGAAGTAACTGCTGTGGAGCAGACAGAAGAACTGAGTGCCATGCAGTATGCGGAGCAGACCATCAACCGTCTGGAGCAGGAACGGACGATTTTCAGCAATGACCAGAGAAATCTTATCGTAAATTTTGCTTATAAACTGGAGGACAGGGAAGCAACGGAAAAACTGGCAGAGAATCTTGCAGAATCTATTCTGGGTGGAAACAGGGAAGCGGTACTAAAACTGATTGAAGAAGCGGAGGAACAGATTGACAGTCTGCCGGATTCGATGATTGGTTTATCAGAATTGCATGAAGTCGGATTTTATTCAGAAAGTATGCTTCCGCTTACCAGGGAACGGGCAGTGGAACTGCACCATGAGGGAGTAACAGTTTACGGGCTGACCGGAGCAGTGAGTGGTCAGGAACAGTCACAGAGGGTTATGAATCTGGAATTGGATATTTTACAGCATGACGGGTTATTCGGAGTGACGAAATTTGAATGGGAAAATTACCGGAAAAGTCTGGAAACAGTTATGACACCGGAACAAAAGGCAAAGATCAAAGAAACGCTTCTTCTGGAAAGTGATGGAAATCGTTATGGTATTTATCAAATCAACAGTGGACAGGAAGAAAGAGGGTATCAGTTTTTAAGTCTGGAAGCGGTAAAAGAAATGGGATTTACCGTAGATGGCAAAGACTATCAGATGGTTTACAGTGAAAGACTGAAAGATGCTACGACACTGGACAATCTTTTTGAGCGTTTTAATATAGAACGACCAAACGATTTTACCGGGCATTCCATGTCAGTCAGTGATGTGATCATTATGAACCGGGGTGGAAGATTAGCCGCATACTATGTAGATTCCTTTGGATTTACAGAACTGCCGGACTTTGTAGCACAGAGAACTGAAATGTTAAATGCCAATCCAGTAAAAGCATATCCGGAAGTTTATATGGGAACTTTGGAAAAGGCTATGCAGGAGAGAAATGTAGATGCTTATCTGGATTCCAGAAAACTGAATATTGACTGTAAAAATGCAATCGAACAGGCAATCACTGAAAATTTTGATGGCATGAGTCTGAACCAGGATACAGCTACAGGGGTGATTGAAAAATATGGAGAAGAACGGGTTGTCTTTGTTCTGGCAAATACATTGAAACAGCTCTCCTATGATGGAAGATTTTCTGATGGCAATAAACGGTGGGCTGATGGTATTGATGTTCCAGAAAATATCAGCCGGGGAATAGATTTGAACAGGGATTACATTGTGAGTAGCCACCCTGCAGTCTTGAATGGCTTCATTGATATGGCAAGAAACGAAATCCGCACCCGGAAACTGGAAGAGATGCTTGGCGTGAAAAATCAGCATATCACTGAAAATACAAGAGGGTATGAAGCAGACGGACATACAGGCACCTGGTATGCAGTGGATATGAAAACGTATCATGGTGAGCGATTCTTCCAGATGCGAAGTGAGGAATACGGTCAGGAAGTGGCAGATATTATTGTGTCGGAGAATGGAACACTGGTGGCAGAGGACATCTGGCATGGATTTGATGAAGGAGCCAGGGAAGCTATTTCAGAATATCTGGAAGAAAAAGGTGCAACAGTATATGACCTGATGAATATTCCGGACCAGGCAACAGTTATCTTAGCAGACGGAACAGTTATGAAAATCATGGAACAGCAGCCAATCAGTACGGATACATGGGAGCCGACATTGACCGGACAGAATCAGCAGGGGGAAGAACAGAAATTCAGTTTTTTCGAGATACATAAAGTCAGAGAAAATAATGGCATTGACCTGAAAATGCCAGAAAATCATTATATTGATCAATATTATGTGATTGAAGATCTGGCAGCAAAAGGAGGGATGAAGATTGAGCGATATAAGGATCTGGGAGCTGCCCTTGGAGCATATTACTCTCTGCCTAACCATAAAATGAAAGCTCTTGGAATTGAAAATACAGCACCGCTGCGAGGCAGTCTTGATTTTATCCAGTGTAAGAATGGAATAGATACATTGATTTATGATTGCCAGGAAGTGGAAGGATGGCTGAATCCGCAGATATACAATACTTTTAAAGAGATAGGAAACAGTCTGGCAGGACATGATACAGAGATAGCATACCAGATTGGAGAGCAGTATTTTACAATCCAGACAGTAGAAGATGGTTATGATTATACATTCTATGATAAGGATTATCTGGAACTGGATGGCGGTGTCTACGATAATCCGGATATTTCTATTTCAGAAGCAATCGAGAACATTTTAGAGGAAGAAGGATTGCCCCTAGAAGATGCAAATGTGATGGATTATGAAGAACTGTATGCCGAAATTGAATATGCAGAAGAAGAGAGAATGGAGAAGATACAGTTTGAACGTAATTGTCCAAAGGCTTTTTTTGATGGTTATGACAGGGAAGCGGCATTAAAAAATTATGAGGGAATAACCGTACAATTTAAAAAATCTGGTATGTATTTAACAGTGCAACCGACGGAGGATGGCTATAAATACCTGGTTTATGATCAGGAACTTCATGAAATTTCAGGAGATGCTTGTGGAAATCCAGAAGATTCTATTCAGAAAGCAATGTATGCCAGCCTGAAAAATGAAGGATTGGAAGATGTTGAATGTGTAAAAGCTGATGACAGGGAGTTTCGGGATAAGGTAATCAGCCATTCTAAAGAAGTGCTGGCTAGTGGAGATGTTCGATTCACTTCGGAACTTGGCAGATGTGAAACAGCATTGAATGGAATGGGCAGGGCAGAAATTGAATATGAAGTTTTATTTCATGCAAGAGCTGTTCTGGAAGAAATGGGACTGGAAAATGAAGTTACATTGATTGGGGCGAGAGTACATGGTTCCAGAAGCAGAGATGACCTGTATCGTGCAGATTCTGATCTTGATGTAGTGCTTTCTTATCGGGGAAATATTCGGGAGGATAGTTTTTTTAACGAATTGAATTCCTATGGTATGGCAATAGCAGGCATTAAAGTAGATATTAACCCAATTTCAGAAGAAAGGATTACTCTGGCAGAGTACATAAAGGAATCAGAAGCTTATCTTGATCAGCAGGAAATCAAGAAACTAGCAGTGGACTTGGATAATTTTAGTTACGAGTATGATACTTATGAATATAAGGATACTGTTGAAAATAGGGACGAACAGGTCGAGAAAATCACAGAAGATATTTTGCACAAGGAGACAGCTGGTTTAAAAGACTGGCTGACTGAGGTGTCAAAAGAATCGAATATAGACAGTGATGTAATTACTGCCCGGTCATTACTTTCACGTCTGGAAAATGCAGAAACACTCTCTATTTTTACTAGACCGTTAGAACAGGAGCAGACAGAAGCCACGATCACTTTTTATGTTGCAGAGTGCATGGAATTTCCAGTTATGGGTGAGTACCACGAAAATCTTACTTTGGAAGAAGCCTTACACATTTATGAAACCATTCCCGCTGAACGTATGAATGGGATAAAAGGTGTTGGATTTGAACTACACGATGGAAGTGATTATGACGGACCGTATGATCTTATGCGACTTGGAAAAGTTGACAGGGAAGGTGTGGAGATGATTCAGCATTATAAGGAAAGTCCATTAGTGCAGAAAGCAATGGATGATGTAGAAAAATATTTTGCCTCAAAGCAGGAAATTACGAAAGTAGAGGAAAAAGCAGTTGAAGATAGGTCTGCACCAAAAGAAAATCTTCCGCAGCCAAAGAGCAGAAAAGAATCCGTTCTTCAGGCACTCAGAGAGCGTCAGGCGAAAATAAAAGAGCAAGAGCAGAATACGTCGAAAGAAAAATCCAAGGCACATAAGAAGGGAGATGTAACATTATGATGGTAAGGTTTGAGGAAGATGAATATATAGCAGTGGCAATTTTTGATGCAGGAAACCGGATTCAGACAATGGAAGCGATGGATGAGATTTTTTCCTACCTGGACGAAGATATGAAACTGCTGATTTTTACAACGATTCAGAAGCTCTACTATCTTAGTGATGAGGGATATGAAGAATTGCAGAAGACGGTAGAAATTTATAAAGCAGATCTGGAGGTGGATGGAGAATGAGTAGAAGTCAGTTTGCAGTTTACCAGTTAAAAAAGAAACCGGAATTGAGAAATCTTCTTTTCCGTACCTATGAAGAACTTGCACAGGATCAGATTCCTGTGCAGGTGGCAAATTATGAACAGGTGTATCTTGGAACAATGAAACCGGGAGAAACGCCAGAGCAGATAAAGAAGGATCTGGAGAAGAAACAGCCCCATAATTATAAAGGTCATGCAGTCAGTACCAGTGATGTGCTGATCCTTAATGATAATGGTGTCACGACTACTTACTATGTAAACAAAAACACTTTTATAGAGATTCCTGATTTTATGAAAGTCACATCTTCAGAAAGCGGTGGACTTACAAAAGATACAGTTGGATATGAAATAGAGGGAAAAGACGGAACATGGGAAGTAATAGATTACCTGTTGGTAGAGGGGAAAAATTATTTCCTTATGGAACATGAGCAGTATGGGAAAGATGTTGCGTATGTAGTCTTAGATCAGAAAGGCAATGTGCTTGTAGACAGCACCTATAATGGATTTGATGATGTAGTAAAACAGAAGATTCTTGATTCTCTGCACCCGCCATTGCAGGAGCAGTCCGGAAATAGTAAACCGAAACTGGATAACTGGCAGAAGTATATGGAGAATGGGGAATACCTGCGAAGTGCGGAGATCACAGAGGAAGCAAATTATAATATGATTGACGGACTTAAAAATAATGCAGCACCGAAAGAGAAAAAGAACCGTCCCAAAGAATCTGTCCTTGCAAAACTGAATGAGAAAAAGGAAGAAGTCGCAAGGCGCAGCGGACAGAAAGCTATGCAGCAGGTAATGGAATCTGAGGGAGAACGTACCAAAAAATAGAGCAAGTAGAAGAGAGGCTGGTCACATAATTGTGGCTGGCTTTTTCTATGTAAGGTAATAATTTAATATACACCATAAACTTTAAATAGATAGGGATATATGATATTATAATAAAGCAAGACATAATTAATATAAGTATGGAGAAACTGAATATAGTGTGGATAAAAAAATGGAAAATAAAAAGAAATTTAATTTCAGTAATGACGAAAATAAAGGCTTTTTTTGAAAAAAGAAATTGGAACTATGTTGCGATTATTGCAATTATATTTGGTGGAGCAGTAGTAGTATACACATCATGTTGGATTAATGATTCGGACAGAAGAAATATTGCTGTTGGAATTGGAACAGGAATTATTACATCAGCATTAGTTACGTTATATCTGGAAATTATAAATGCCCAAATCGAGCGAAAAAAATTACAAAAATATAAAAAGATGATATTTAGTCCATTGTGTGATTCAGTAAGAAAGCTATATATTCATATTATATTAAACATTGATGAATATCGAGTAAGAGAAGAAAAGAAGACATTATTTTTTATTCCTATGAAAGAAACAAAAGAAATTTCAGATTTTTTTAAGAAAATGCAGGAGATTGATATAGAGAGTATTACTGAGGAAAAAGAAAAGAGAAAATTAGAAGAATTTTCAACTATCTCTTTGGTGTATTTTAAAGAGATAATTAGTCAGTATGAAGGTCTACCGTTTGAAAGCCT
>ERZ779894.1337-NODE-1337-length-25530-cov-3.188184_pt1 | contig 25530 bp, 24 predicted proteins | sample MGYA00511587_ERZ779894 | MGnify/ENA primary metagenome ERZ779894 (study PRJEB29588, sample SAMEA2160490) | human gut metagenome | biome: human gut; feature: human-associated habitat; material: faeces | place: Denmark | collected 2008/2010 ... | reverse complement strand
TTCACGACAAAAGTACAATGCTTATTTTAACATATATGTTCAAGCATGACACATTCTATATTTTTCATCCATATTTTCACAAAGAAAGAGGGTTTGGGGTACCCATTTTCTACCTTACCGGTATTATCAAGAAAATAGATGAAATAAAATCTGCCAAAGAGGAAAGAAATCACTCGTTCCAAAAGCTGTGATTTGCGCTAAAAAAGAGAAAGCATTCCTGCACTAAAAGTTTCAACGTTTCATTATGGTTCAAGCTTGGACAGCCTTTGCATTACCTGCTCTCTACCTTTGTCCCCATAATCAAATCATTAAAACGAATCAAAATGACTGAAACTGAAAAAAATCATTCCTTCCAACGGGTACAGCTAATGAAGCAAGCTGCCGTCATCCGGCAAAACAACGGTATGAACCGGCACGATGCACTCGTCACGGCTCACCGGATAGGGGCTCTCATCCGGCAGATGCATCACGGAAATGTCTGTTTCCGCTACACCAAACAGGATGGAACCATCCGACACGCCACCGGCACCCTCACCGGATATGAACATAGTTTCCACCGTCCGTATCTACCCAAACCGGAAAATACGTTCGTTGTCTACTATGATATCGAAGCCAAAGGCTGGCGCACCTTTCACGCTGAAAATTTTCTGGATATCGAAACGGACGGGCAAGACAGCAACAAGTAAAAATGAATCTGCAAAAGAACGGAATGAACGGGCAGGAACGAAAAGAATGGGAGGCGCTTTGCAGACAGTATAACGTAGATTCGCTATACGAGGCCATTCAAGGCTGCCGGGAAGAACTGGAGTTTCTGATTCATTGTGCCGAACGGCTCGAACCTCATACGGAGGAGGAGGAAGAAACGCCGTTTAACACATACAGACCACAGCGTTTCTCCGCACCAGAAAGCGCCGTTTAACAGATGGAGGAAACGCCGTTTCTCCCCGCATGATTCAGAAAAACGATTATTTTTTAACAGAGTATAATTTTATTAACATTTATCAGTATCAAGTATGGAAAATTGGAGATTTATTGAAGAAAACCCCGACTATATGATTTCAGATCACGGACGGGTATTGAGTTTCAAGGGCAGATCAAAGTTGATCCTTTGTGCCAAAATCATGGGGACCGGTTACGAAACTGTCATACTGCCGAATAAAGGTGTTTGTATCGAATACAAAATTCATCGTTTGGTTGCCAAAGCATTCATCCCCAACCCGGAGCAGCTGCCACAGATTAACCACCTCGATGGCAATACGATGAACAACCACGTGTCAAACCTCGAATGGTGCGATGCATACACCAATATGATGCACGCCATCCGGACGGGATTACGACGTACGGGAGTGGGATCTCATCAAACACCTTTCGCCGTTACGGATGCAACGGGGAAAGTATTGCGTGCCTACCCGTCTATGAAAGAAATGGTCAGAGAGGAACGTCTGAAGCCTGCGCACCGAAACTGGCTTATCCTCCAACTAAAGCATCCGGACCGCGTGAAACAACACGCCTTGCGTGTGCAACATCATCGGGGAGATGCTTTTATTATGGTTCAGACAAGGCCTAACCAGACCACAGTGCTTAATCGGACGACAATACCTAATCGGCCCACCATGCCTAATCAAACGACAACGCCGCCGATGGATGCTCCCTTCTCTCCGGTGCTCCATTCAGTAACAAAGCAATATTACCGCCAACTGTCCAAAGAGGAGGCTATTGCGTTCGGGGTTATCTCACGTGCCGTCTGCAAACAGGAAAGGAGGATTCTTCCATGAAAGACACGATCATCATCCACTGTTCCGCCACTCGTGCGGGACAGGATTTTACCGCTACCGACATCGACCGCTGGCATCGTCAACGTGGTTTTCGTTCTATCGGTTATCATTTCGTCATCCGTCTCGACGGTACGATAGAACCGGGAAGAGATGTTGCTCTCGACGGAGCGCATTGTACAGGTTGGAACCATCGGTCTATCGGCATCTGCTACATTGGCGGATTGGACAGGAACGGCCGGCCTGCTGACACACGGACGGAAGCGCAACGTGAAGCGCTCGTCCGGCTGGTAGAAGATTTGCGCCTTGTCTTCCCTTCTCTGAAGCAGGTGATAGGGCATCGGGACACCAGTCCTGACCTCAATGGAGACGGCATTATCTCACCTGACGAGTATATAAAATCCTGCCCCTGCTTCGATGTAAAAGCAGAATTTATTCAGTAATAATCAACCATTTACAACCAGCATTTTATCATCATGGCCCGCATTTCCAAACCCGGATTAGATTATTTCCCCCTCGATGTCAATTTTCTGCAGGACAGAACAGTACGCCGCATCTCCTGTCGCCACCACGCGGCAGGGATTGCCGCACTCACTTCGCTGCTCTGCCTCATCTATAAAGAAAAAGGTTATTATATTTTGTGGAACAAAGACACTCTTTTCGACATCGCCCAGGAAGCGTGTTGCGGGGAGGAGGAAATGCAGGCCATCATTGATGATTGCCTGTCAGTGGGGCTGTTCGATGATCTTATATATAAGGAGTATGGCGTACTGACTTCACAAGCGATTCAGGAACAATATCATAAAATCATCACCGACAGTCGGAGAAAATATAAATTACCTCTGGAACATTTCTGGATTATCAAGGAGGAGAGTAGTGAAATAGAACCGGAAAATACGGATGACTCCAGTGCCAACTCCGGCAAAGATGTTACAAAACCCCATGAATTTGCTACAACAATGCCACAAACAAAAGAAGAAACGGATACAGATATCAAAGGTAAACAGGAAAGGAATATGGAAAATGAAATCAAATCTGAAATAAAAAAAGACATAGAGACAGAGAGGGAAAGAAAAGACGGAAAGGAGAATGAGAGGAGCATGCCGCCCGTTCCGTCAAACAGCGTTTTTCAGGCTTCGCCTGTCGTTGTAGAGGGTTTGTCTTTGGATAAATCGATTGGAAAAGAAACGGTTTCGGAAGGGATGCAAGCGGGAGGAGGCTCGGAAGCTATACTTCTACTTAATATGCAAACTATCGGCATCCGGAACGAACAGACCGTAAAAGCGATTGTCGCCCTTGCCCGACGTAAAGAATTGGGAGGCCCCGGCGGTATTTTATGGAAAATTCTTAGTTCCCAATACCGCCCTACCCTACTCAAAAAGAATGAACCGGGTGATTACATTCTTTGGGCACTCAATCATCCGACGGAATTTGAAAACACCTACAACGGGACACTGAAAAAACTAATCAGGGGAAGATAAAGCGGAAAAGTCTGCCTATAAACAAGGAACCTTTTTATTTTTACTGCAAAAGGGATGGAAAACCAAGAATTATCGTACCTTTGTAGTACGAAGAAAAAGCCTCTTTTTTATGTATAAAGAGAAACGTCTCTTTGCAAAACATAAAAAGAAGCGACCCAAAACAATGAGTAAATTTATCAATCCGTTCACCGACTACGGATTCAAACTAATATTCGGCAGAGAAGTGTCTAAGGATTTACTAATCGAATTTCTGAACGACCTGCTCGAAGGTGAACGAGTGATAACGGACTTACAGTTTTTGAATAATGAGCAATTGCCGCTCTATCCGGAAGGACGAGGTATTATCTATGATGTATATTGCACCACGGACACAGGCGAAAAAATCATCGTTGAAATGCAGAACCGTATGCAAAGCAACTTCAAAGAACGCTCGATTTATTATTTATCGCGTGCCATCGTCAATCAAGGAAGGGTAGGCAATGAATGGAAGTTTGAAATAAAAGCCGTATACGGAGTTTTCTTGATGAATTTCATTATCGACAAGAACATAAAACTCCGCACGGATGTTATTCTAAGTGACAGGGAAACAGGAGAACTCTTCTCGGATAAGTTCCGGGAAATCTTTATCGCTCTCCCTCTCTTCAACAAAAACGAAGAGGAATGCGAAACGAATTTTGAACGTTGGATTTATATATTAAATAATATGGAAACTTTAAAACGCCTGCCATTCAAGGCACGAAAAGCCGTCTTCGAAAAACTCGAAGAGATCGCTGATGTGGCTTCTATGTCCCCAAAAGAGAGGGAGCTATACGATAATAGCGTCAAAGTGTACCGGGATTATTTGGTGACAATGGATGCAGCGGAAAAGGAAGGAATAAAAAAAGGGATGAAAGAAGGAATGAAAGAAGGACTGAAGAAAGGACTTGAGGAAGGCCTGAAGAAAGGTCGCGAAGAAGCCTTGAACATCTTTCAGACAGCCATCGACATGAAAAAGCAAGGAATTGACAATCAACTCATTGCCGAAAAGACCGGTCTGCCCCTATCGCTCATAGAAAGCCTCAAATAAAGGTAGAACCTAAGCATCCGCCCCCCTGAAAACAAGCCGAGTACCTGCCCGAAAAAGATGACTGAGATCGAAAAAGAAAGGGAAAAGGTTGCGATTATAGTAAGTGAGCCGGGAAGCCAAGTTGCAGAAAGCAGCACTTATATTCTGATTTACAATAAGATAGGACGAAAAAGGAGGAAAAAGAGAGGCTATAAAATATCAATAAGTCTTAGAAGAACTTGGTACATTCGTGATTGTAAACTTACCATCAATATCCGTGATAGTACCAAGAGTAGTGCCATTCACCAATACCGAAGCACCTACAACAGGCAGGCCATCTTCCTCGGCGGTTACCACACCGGTAACTCGGGACGTCTGCGCTGTCACCAGACCTATACCCACAAAAAGGAAGGTCATAAAGAACATCAATTTTCTTTTCATAAATTCTCTCTTAAATTTAACCTATAAACAGATTTTTTGTCTCTAACAGGTTGCAAAGATAACACGAATTATGACAAATCGAAAAAAGTGTTACGTATTTAACTAAAAAGTATCGTTTTGAAAGCAATAAGTTTCTAAAAACTGATAGGTTAAAACAACTTCTTTCAAATTTAGCATCTTTTAAAAGATGATTTCTGTCATAAAGATAGCACCAAAATCAGGCTTTTCAAGGAAAAGTGAATATTATTGCCTCCAAAACGGTATCTTTTTATCATTTTGCACCTTCAAAAGGGTTAAAGAACTATTAACAATGATAAAGGCAGAAACTTCTACATACCAAGTTCTGCTAAAACTTTGCGCGTTTCTTATGTAGGAATGATTTCGCAGGACGTTTCCATCAAACCGGGAGTGATAAAAGTTGTTTTGAAAAGCGACGCGAAAGCACTGGATGAGGTTGTGGTGACAGCCATGGGTATCTCACGCGAGAAAAAAGCACTGGGTTACGCCGTCCAGGACGTAAAATCAGATCAACTGACGCAAGCTGCCAACTCTAATCTGGCGGGAGCATTGCAAGGTAAAGTGTCCGGTTTGGACGTGAAGCCTTCAAGTGGTATGCCGGGAGCTTCTTCACAGATCACCATCCGTGGTGCACGTTCTTTCTCGGGTGACAACACTCCGCTTTACGTTATCGACGGAATGCCGGTAACCAGTACGCCGGACGTTAGCACAGACATTCAGAACAATGGTAGTGTGAGCGGAGCCGACTTCGCCAACCGTGCGGTAGATATCGACCCTAATGATATTGAAAGTATCAACATCTTGAAAGGACAGGCTGCTTCTGCACTTTATGGTATCCGTGCTTCCAATGGTGTGATTATCATCACAACCAAGAGTGGTAAAGGATTGGAAAAAGGCAAACCACAGGTTAGCTTCTCTTCTAATGTCAGCTTCGATGTAGTCGGTCGTCTGCCGGAATTCCAGAAAACATACGCACAAGGTTCGGGTGGAGTATTCAGCACTACTTCGGGAACGTCTTGGGGACCTAAGATTTCCGAACTTCCCAACGACGCAACGTATGGAGGTAACACGGATAACGAATACACGCAGAAGTTCGGTAAGCAACAGGGAAAATATTATGTTCCCCAGCGTGCAGCAGCCGGTCTTGACCCGTGGGCTACTCCACAGGCGTATGACAATGCAAAAGACTTCTTCGACACAGGAATCACCTGGAGCAATTCATTGAATGTAGCGCAGATGCTCGACAAAAGCTCCTACTCTATCTCATTGGGAAATACACATCAGGACGGTATTATCTCAAGCACTGGTATGGACAGATATAATGTAAAGGTTAGTGCTGACACGAAACTGACTAACAACTGGAGTTCCGGATTTACAGCTAACTATATCACTACTTCTATCGACAAGGCAGTGACTTCCGGTAACGGTCTGTTGAGAACGGTTTACGCAGCTCCTCCCAGCTATGATCTTGCTGGTATTCCAAGTCACGTAGACGGTAACCCGTACACACAGAATTCTTTCCGTGGTAGCTTTGACAACGCTTATTGGGCAATGGAAAACAACAAATTCACAGAAGATACCAACCGTTTCTTCGGAAATGTATACGCAAGCTATCAGACTGATTTTGGTACAACCAACCACAAGTTGAACGCAAAATACATGGTCGGCGTGGATGCTTACACCACTCACTATGTAGACAGCTACGGATACGGTAGTAACACCGGTGGCGGTCGCGGACAGATTGAAAACTACGGCTGGACGAACGCTACATACAACTCTTTGCTGACCATCAACTATGACTGGCGCATCAACGAGGACTGGGGATTGAACGCTGTATTGGGTAACGAAATTATCCAAAGTAACAGAAAGAAGTATTATGAATATGGTACGAACTACAACTTCCCGGGATGGAACCACATCAACAACGCCACTACTCAACAGACAGAGGAAGAGACGTGGAAAAACCGTACGGTGGGATTCTTCGGTAACGTATCGGCTTCTTACAAAAATATGCTTTATCTGACCCTCACCGGACGTCAGGACTACGTATCTAATATGCCACGTAACAACCGTTCGTTCTTCTATCCTTCTATTTCGGCAGGTTTCATTCTGACGGAACTGGATGCATTGAAAAACAATGTTATCAATCATGCTAAATTGAGAGTATCTTATGCGGAAGTAGGACAAGCAGGGGATTTCCTCGAAAACTACTACTCAACTCCGACCTATGGAGGTGGTTTTTACACGCTGACTCCGATCATGTATCCGATGAAAGGTACTACTGCCTATACTCCGTACTACACAATTTTCGACCCGAAACTGAAACCGCAGAACACACGTTCGTATGAAGTGGGTGCTGACGTGAACTTCCTCGATAACTTAATCACATTCAGTTATACGTACTCACGCCAGAATGTGAAAGACCAGATTTTTGAAGTGCCTTTGGCTTCTTCTACCGGTGCCAGCAAACTGCTCACCAACGGTGGTAAGATTCATACCAACACGCACGAATTCACTCTTGGCTTCAACCCCATCCGGACGAAAAATATCAACTGGGATTTTGCATTCAACTGGACGAAAATCGATAACTACGTAGATGAACTGGCACCGGGTGTAGAAAATATCTCTCTGGGTGGTTATGTTACTCCGCAGGTACGTGCTTCGGCAGGTGAGAAATTCCCTGTAATCTATGGTGTAGGTTTCAAGAGAGATGAAAACGGTAATCGTCTGGTAGACGAAAACGGTCTTCCTATCGCTGGTGAAGCACAGGTAATCGGTAAAGTTTCTCCGGACTTCCTGATGGGATTCAACACCACATTACGCTTATGGAAGTGTACAATCAGCGCAGTACTCGACTGGAAACAGGGTGGTCAGATGTACAGCAGAACAACCGGACTGGCAGACTACTACGGTGTCAGCAAGAGAACGGAAAACCGCGAAGGTACCATCATCTTCGACGGATACAAAACCGATGGAACTAAAAATGATATCGCTATCACAGGTGCAAACGCACAACAGGTATTTTACAGCCGCCTGAACGATATTGACGAATCTTCTGTATATGACAATTCTTTCATCAAACTGCGTGAAGTGGCTGTCAACTACAAAATTCTTCAAAAACGTTCAATGGAACTTTCTGTAAACGCATTTGCCAGAAATATCCTAATCTGGGCTCAATTGCCTGACCTCGATCCGGAAGCCAGTCAGGGTAACAACAACATGGCAGGAGCATTTGAAGATTATTCAATGCCGCAGACAGCTAGTTTCGGCTTTGGTTTCAACATTAAATTTTAATCTGCAAGACAATGAAAAAATATAAATCAATAGGAAAATTGCTGGCAGTTTCTTTCTTGACTGCTGCCATTGCTTCTGCTTGTACGGAAGACGCAATGGATAAAATCAATGAAAACCCTAACAATCCTCTGGATGCGCCTGCAAAATTTTTGATTACAGACTTAGGGGTAAGCACTGCATTCAGCACTGTGGGAGGGGATTTCTCGCTCTATTCTTCTGTTTACATTGAACACGAAACGGGTATATCCAACCAGCTTTACCGGGCGGAAGTACGTAGCGGAGAGCCTACAACGGCTACTACCTACAACAACGCATGGATCAACGTGTATTCAAATATCAAGAACGCTAAAATCGTTATCAAGAAGTGTGAAGAAGATCCTTCGGAAAAAGGAAACGTAGTGACGGAAGCAATTGCTAAAATCCTGCTCGCTTACAACGGAGCAGTGGCAGCCGATGTATTTGGAAATACACCGTACAGCCAGACTGGTATCCTCAATCCGGACGGCACACCAATGTATATGCAGCCCAAAATAGATACGCAGGAAAGCATTTATCAGGAAGTGATGCAAAATCTGGATGATGCCATCACTCTGCTGGATAACGGTACTGCCAAAGATGCAGGTCTGTCCGGCGCAGTCGGTTCTAAAGACTTGATCTACGGTTCAAACACCAGTACTCAAGCAAGTATGTGGCTCAAGACAGCTTATGCGTTAAAAGCACGCTATACAATGCGTCTGCTCAATAAAAGTGCCAATAAGACAACTGATCTTCAGAACATTCTTACTTATGTGAGCAAATCATTTGCTAATGCAAGTGAAGAATGTAAACTAGCTGTTTATGACGCTGATTCACAGTTGAATCCGCTTTGGTCATTCAGCTATAGCCGTAACAGTTTGGCAGCCAGTGCCAGTCTGATTGAAAAGTTTGTTGAGCGCAATGACCCCAGAGCACCGCAAGCATTTCTGGAGCCCGATCCCACCGGCTATATTGCTTATGGATACGGAGGTACGCAAGCTACAGACATCGCAGGTATCAAAGCGGCTCCTAACGGAACTCCGCAAGAGTTGCAGAACAATTATGGTATGTCAATGATATCATGGGCAATGTCGGCTCCTACTCTTTTAATCAGTTATCACGAAGTGAAATTCCTCGAAGCAGAAGCATTATGCCGTTTGGGAGGCAGACTGGGTGAAGCTAAGAGTGCTTTAAAAGCTGCAATCACTGCCGGATTCGAGAATCTGGAAAACTCAATTATAGATGCCGCTGACACTTGGGTATATGATGGTGACAGCGATTTGGGGGCAGATGTAGCAGAAGCCTATTTCACGGATGAAGTAGAACCGTTATTCGATGCCAACCCTCTGCAAGAGACAATGATACAGAAGTATCTCGCCTTCTTCGGCGCATCCGGCGAATCACTAGAAGCCTACAATGACTACCGTCGTTTGAAAGGTGCAGGAGAAAACTTCATTGTACTGAAGAACCCGCTGAACAGCAGTAAATTCCCATTACGCTTCGGTTATGGAGCAGACGATGTATTGGCAAATCCAGAAGTGAAAGCTGCTTTCGGTGATGGACAGTACGTATATAGCGAGGCCGTATGGTGGGCTGGCGGAAACAAATAATGAACTTAAAATCTCTCAAAGGAGAGACTTTACATAGAGTCGTTTCTGTACTCTAACAAATTAACAGAGACGAACAAAAATAGGCGAACCTCACGGTTGGCCTATTTTATTTTATCCAAATGCATTAGATGAAGTTAGAGCAATACCATTTTTCTACCCAATCATACTTCTTTTCCATGCTTTTACGTTTTTAACGCTTAAGCACTTTTTGGATAAATTAAAAAAAATCTCGTAAGAATCAATCTTACCACTGCAAATCGGGTAAATATTTACTCAACGTGGTGCGGAGAATACCCAAGGTGATAGGTTTCACCAATACTTCAGTTGCTCCTGCATTCATTGCATTTTCCTTATCCGAGCTAAAAGCATAAGCCGTCTGCATGATAATAGGAATTTCTGTGTTAGATTCACGAATTATCTTCGTTGCTTCCAATCCGTTCATCACCGGCATCTTAATATCCATCAGCATTGCTTTGGCTCTTTGCTGGTGTTGCTGAAACAACTCCACCATTTCCTGACCATTTTTAGCCCACTCGATATCACACTTTTTGCCTATGATAGCCTTGATTAATTTAAAGTTGCTGTCATCGTCTTCAGCTACTAAAATTAAGGGTCTGAATTCATTCATTTGTTCGCTTTCCATATCGCTTATTTATTGTTTTTTATCTGTTTTTTGGGATTAATCTCCCTTTTCAGCCCGCAAGGTATAAAAAAGATTCATATATTTCGCTATCTTTGCGCCTCAATTTAAAAGAATAGTATGATTTCTGTTGACGGACTAGCCGTAGAGTTTGGCGGCACTGCTTTATTTAGTGATATTTCTTTCGTAATTAATGAAAAAGACCGCATCGCTCTGATGGGCAAAAATGGGGCGGGAAAAAGTACGCTGCTGAAAATTTTGGCAGGCGCACGACAACCGACACGTGGAAAAGTTTCCGCGCCCAAAGATTGCGTAGTGGCCTATCTGCCTCAACATCTGATGACGGAAGACGGAAGAACAGTGTTTGACGAAACGGCACAGGCTTTTTCACATCTACATGAGATGGAAGCGCAGATTGAAAAACTGAATAAAGAGCTCGAGACACGGACGGACTACGAGAGCGACAGTTACATGGCGCTGATTGAAGAAGTGTCTGCCTTGAGTGAGAAGTTTTATTCGATTGACGCAACTAATTATGAAGAGGATGTGGAAAAGGCATTGCTCGGATTAGGATTCACCCGAAGCGATTTTCAACGCCAGACGAGTGATTTTAGCGGTGGATGGCGGATGCGCATCGAGCTCGCTAAGTTGCTGTTACAGAAACCGGACGTACTCTTGCTCGATGAGCCGACGAATCATCTGGATATTGAATCTATTCAATGGTTGGAAGATTTCCTTATTAATAACGGGAAAGCAGTTATCGTAATCAGCCACGACCGCAAATTCGTGGATAATATTACAACACGTACCATCGAAGTGACGATGGGACGTATTTATGATTATAAGGTGAATTATTCCCAATACCTGCAACTGCGTAAGGATCGCCGCGAACAGCAGCAGAAGGCATACGACGAGCAGCAGAAGTTTATTGCTGAAACGAAGGAGTTCATCGAACGATTCAAAGGAACATATTCAAAGACGTTGCAGGTACAAAGTCGCGTCAAAATGCTGGAAAAGCTGGAATTGCTCGAAGTCGATGAGGAGGATACTTCTGCATTGCGACTGAAATTCCCGCCTTCCCCCCGTTCGGGCAGTTATCCGGTTATCATGGAGGGTGTTGGAAAGGCATACGGAGAGAAAGTGGTGTTCCGCAACGCTAACCTGACGATTGAGCGTGGTGATAAAGTAGCTTTTGTCGGTAAAAACGGTGAAGGTAAATCTACACTCGTGAAATGTATCATGAAAGAGATTGAGCACGATGGTACACTGACTCTCGGACATAATGTACAAATCGGATACTTCGCTCAAAATCAGGCTTCGTTGATGGATGAAAACCTGACGGTTTTCCAAACGATTGACGATGTAGCCAAGGGGGATATCCGAAACAAGATTCGTGATTTACTGGGTGCTTTCATGTTTGGTGGTCCCGAGGAATCGATGAAGAAGGTGAAAGTACTTTCGGGTGGGGAGCGTACCCGCCTTGCCATGATTAAATTGCTGTTGGAACCTGTCAACCTCCTGATCCTGGATGAGCCGACGAATCATCTGGACATGAAAACGAAAGATATCCTGAAACAGGCATTGCTGGATTTTGACGGCACACTGATTGTTGTTTCACACGACCGTGACTTCCTCGACGGACTGGTGAGCAAGGTGTATGAGTTCGGTAATCAAAAGGTGACGGAACATCTTTGCGGCATCTACGAGTTCCTTGAAAAAAAGAAAATGGATTCGCTGCAAGAACTGGAAAAGAAATAATAAATAATAAAAAGAGGGTATCGGCTGCAGGCGGAATAAAAGTATTTGTATATTTGCAACATCATTTATAACAGGCAGTTAGAAAAAAATGGATGAAACAAGGCAGTTATACATTATAAGCGGATGTAACGGAGCTGGTAAAACAACAGCTTCCTACACTGTACTGCCTGAAATTTTATTATGTAAAGAGTTCGTTAATGCGGATGAAATCGCCAAAGGTTTATCACCGTTCAATCCGGAAAGTATGGCTATAGAAGCCGGCCGTCTGATGTTGAAACGTATTAATGAACTATTAGCTGCTAAAGTAAGTTTCTCTATTGAAACAACATTGGCAACCCGTTCATACACCCGGCTCATTCAAAGAGCACAAAATGCTGGATATAAAGTCAGCTTGATTTATTTCTGGCTGAATTCTCCGGAACTTGCCGTCAACCGTGTGTTACAACGGGTCAATGAAGGGGGACATAATGTACCGATAGACGTTATCTACCGCCGATATCAGGCGGGCATTAACAATCTGTTTCAGATTTATATGCCGCGTGTAGACTATTGGCTGTTAGCCGATAATAGTATTTCTCCTCGAGTAATTGTAGCCGAAGGTTACCAACATGGCGAGGATCGAATATATGAACTTGAACTTTTTAAATGCATCAAGAATTATGTCAAATAATGAAATGCAAGAATTGAGCGATAAATTACGACGCGGCCTTCAGCTGGCAGAAAAACGATTGCTGGAAAAAAATGCTCGCAATGGTAAACTCCTTAGTCAGGGAACGCCAGATGGAAAAGTAATTTATGTATCAGCAACAGAATTGCTGGAACGTTTGCAAGAAAAAGAAAAGGAATCAATAAAAAAATAAATTCTCTAAAAGAAAGGATGAAAGGGAAGAAACGAATTATAGTAACTCTGCTGTTTTTTATCAACATTATTATGTTGGTGGCAGCGGTTATTCCCCATCATCATCACCCCAACGGAATGATTTGCATGAAGCAGGACTTGCCTGTAGAACAGCAATGTCCCACGCATCATCATCACCCGGGAAACGACTCATGTTGCAGCAGTGAATGTATGACTCGTTTCTACTCTCCCACTCCATCCATACATACGGATAGCGGACCGGATTACGTATTCATCGCTACCTTATTCACGGATGTAATCATCGAGCATTTATTACGACCGCAAGAGAAACGGATTAAAAACTATTACGTTTACCGAGACTCTCTGCATGGTACGGATACTCATCGTACCACTTCTCTTCGTGCCCCTCCCTACTCTGTTTTTGCGTAAAAGCGTAAATGCAAATTAGTTGCATCTGCGCTACCTTATCTTTGTAGCGTAAAAAGAAAACAGTAAAATTTAGTAGGAAAATATCATTATGAAAAAACTTATTTTCGTGGGAATCCTGGGCTTATTCGTGCTGGGATCCTGTAATAATAGTACCGTCACACACACACACGATGAACACGATCATGCCGCGGAAGGACATAATCACGAGGCAGAAGGACCCGATCATTCCCATGAAGGCGAATGTAGCGGAGAACACAATCATGAAGCAGCCGATGAATACAACGAAGCTGCCGAAGCCCACAGTGATGAAATCATTCTTCCGAAAGCGAAAGCTGAAGCAGCCGGTGTAAAGGTGAGCGTTATTGAACCTGCACCTTTCCAGCAAGTGATTAAAACCAGCGGACAGGTGCTGGCTGCTCAAGGGGATGAATCGGTTGCCGTAGCTACAGTAGCCGGCGTGGTATCTTTCCGTGGAAAAGTAACAGAAGGTATGAGCGTCGGCAGCGGCACTCCGCTAGTCACTATTTCTTCAAAGAATATCGCCGATGGTGATCCGGTGCAACGTGCCCGCATTGCCTACGAGGTATCCAAGAAGGAATACGAACGTATGAAGGAGCTTGTTAAAAACAAAATCGTATCCGACAAGGATTTTGCACAGGCAGAGCAGAATTACGAGAATGCCCGCATCAGCTATGAGGCGCTCGCAAAGAACCATTCGGCAATCGGACAGAACATTACCGCTCCTATCGCCGGCTACGTGAAAAGTATTCTGGTGAAAGAAGGGGATTATGTCACAATTGGCCAGCCATTGGTCAGCGTGACACAGAACCGCCGTCTGTTCCTCCGTGCCGAAGTGTCGGAAAAGTATTACCCGTATCTCCGCACAATTAATTCCGCCAATTTCCGGACACCATATAATAATAAGGTATATGAATTGGGAGCATTGAACGGCCGGCTTCTCTCGTTCGGCAAAACAGCGGGAGACAACTCTTTCTATGTCCCCGTAACTTTTGAATTTGACAACAAAGGCGACATCATAGCCGGTTCGTTCGTAGAGGTCTACCTGCTTTCCTCCCAACTGGAGAATGTCCTTTCCCTTCCCCGCACGGCACTGACCGAGGAACAGGGAATCTACTTTGTATATCTGCAACTTGACGAAGAGGGATACAAAAAGCAAGAAGTGACTTTAGGCGCCGACAACGGCAAAAATGTGCAAATCCTCACCGGAATAAAACCGGGCGACCGCGTAGTGACGGAAGGAGCTTATCAGGTTCGTCTGGCAAGCGCCAGCAACGCAATTCCCGCACACAGCCACGAACACTAAGCGGCAAGGCGCCGCAGCCGGATTGCTTTGCGGTGCATCTATCTCATTTTTTATCACTCAATTGATGAATTATCATGCTTAACAAAATTATACATTACTCCCTGCATAACAGGTTGGTCGTACTCTGCGCGGCTTTCCTCCTGCTCATCGCGGGTACCTACACTGCCATGAATACCGAAGTTGACGTCTTCCCCGACCTCAACGCCCCGACGGTGGTTATCATGACCGAAGCCAACGGTATGGCAGCCGAGGAAGTGGAACAACTCGTTACCTTTCCTGTCGAAACAGCCGTAAACGGTGCTACCGGTGTACGCCGTGTCCGTTCTTCGTCCACCAACGGCTTCTCCGTTGTCTGGGTGGAATTTGACTGGGGAACAGACATCTACCTCGCCCGCCAGATTGTCAGCGAGAAACTGGCGGTAGTCAGTGAATCCCTCCCCGTCAACGTGGGCAAGCCGACGCTGGGCCCGCAATCTTCTATCCTGGGCGAAATGCTGATTGTCGGTCTGACCGCCGACTCGACCTCCATGCTCGACCTCCGCACGATTGCGGACTGGACGATTCGCCCGCGCCTGCTGTCCACCGGAGGGGTGGCACAGGTAGCCGTGTTGGGCGGAGACATCAAAGAATACCAGATTCAACTGGACCCGGAACGGATGCGCCACTACAGCGTTTCAATGGGTGAAATAATGGCTGTCACCCAAGACATGAACTTAAACGCCAACGGTGGCGTACTTTACGAGTTCGGAAATGAATATATCGTGCGTGGGGTACTTTCTACTCCGAAGGTCGAGGAGCTAGGCAAAGCAGTCGTAAAAACAGTAAACACTTTCCCCGTCACACTGGAGGACATCGCCGACGTGAAAATCGGCCCCAAAGCTCCGAAACTGGGAACCGCTTCCGAACGCGGCAAACCTGCCGTACTAATGACAGTCACCAAACAGCCTGCCACTAGTACCCTCGAACTGACCGACAAACTGGAAGCCTCTCTGAAAGACCTCCAAAAGAACCTGCCTGCCGACGTGAAAGTGTCTACTGATATTTTCCGCCAAAGCCGTTTCATCGAAAGTTCGATCGGCAACGTGAAGAAGTCGCTTTTTGAAGGCGGTATTTTCGTGGTGATCGTCCTGTTCCTGTTCCTGGCAAATGTACGTACAACGGTGATCTCGCTGGTGACACTGCCTATCTCACTGCTCGTCTCCATTCTTACGCTGCACTATATGGGATTGACTATCAACACAATGAGTCTCGGTGGTATGGCCATTGCTATCGGTTCACTGGTGGACGACGCGATCGTGGACGTCGAAAACGTGTACAAGCGTCTGCGGGAGAACCGGCAGAAACCGGAGGCCGAACGGCTCAGTACACTGGAGGTGGTATTCAACGCCTCGAAGGAAGTTCGTATGCCTATCCTTAATTCGACGTTGATTATTGTAGTCAGTTTTGTCCCTCTGTTCTTCCTGAGCGGAATGGAAGGAAGAATGTTGGTCCCGCTGGGCATTGCGTTTATCGTGGCGTTGTTCGCTTCGACGGTTGTTGCGCTGACGCTGACCCCGGTACTTTGCTCGTATCTGCTGGGCAGTAACAAGACGAACAAGGAACTGAAAGAGTCATTCGTAGCCCGTTGGATGAAAGGGATTTACGGGAAGGCACTGACTTGGGTACTGGCCCACAAACGGGTGACTTTGGGAAGTACAATCGGACTGTTTGTGGTCGCTCTCGGTGTGTTCTTCACTCTCGGACGCAGCTTCCTGCCTTCTTTCAATGAGGGCTCGTTCACAATCAACATCAGTTCGCTGCCGGGCATTTCGTTGGAAGAAAGCAACAAAATGGGACATCGTGCCGAGGAACTGCTGCTGACAATTCCAGAGATACAGACGGTAGCCCGCAAGACGGGACGTGCCGAACTGGACGAGCACGCGCTTGGCGTGAACGTCTCGGAAATCGAAGCTCCGTTCGAACTGAAAGACCGTCCGCGCAACGAGCTCGTTGCCGAAGTGCGCGAGAAACTAGGAACGATCACCGGTGCAAATATAGAAATCGGTCAGCCTATCAGCCACCGAATCGATGCCATGTTGTCCGGTACAAAGGCAAATATCGCCATCAAACTTTTCGGCGACGACTTGAACAAGATGTTCTCACTCGGCAACCGGATAAAGGACGCTATCGGAGATATACCGGGCATTGCCGACCTCAACGTGGAGCAGCAGATCGAGCGTCCGCAGTTGAAGATTCAACCGAAACGGGAGATGCTTGCCAAGTTCGGGATTACCTTGCCGGAATTCTCGGAATATGTCAACGTTGCCCTTGCAGGAAAAGTGATCTCGCAGGTTTATGAACAGGGAAAGAGCTTCGACCTCATCGTAAAAGTGAAGGATGACGCACGGGACGAAATGGAGAAAATCCGCAACTTAATGGTAGACACCAACGACGGCCGCAAAGTGCCTCTGAACTACGTGGCGGAAGTGGTTTCGGCCATGGGACCGAACACGATCAACCGCGAAAACGTGAAGCGCAAAATCGTGATTTCCGCCAACGTGGCGGACCGTGACCTCCGAAGTGTGGTAAACGACATCCAAAAGCGTATCGATACGTCTATACAGCTCCCCGAAGGCTATCACATCGAATACGGCGGACAGTTTGAAAGCGAACAAGCCGCCAGCCGGACATTGGCGCTGACGTCATTCATCAGCATTGTTGTCATCTTCCTGCTGCTTTACAACGAGTTCCGCAGCGTGAAGGAATCCGGCGTTATCTTGTTGAACCTGCCGCTTGCACTGATCGGCGGTGTTTTCGCACTGGTCATCACGACGGGTGAGGTCAGCATTCCGGCAATTATCGGGTTTATCTCCCTGTTCGGCATTGCGACCAGAAACGGTATGTTGCTTATCAGCCACTATAACCACCTCCAAAAAGAGGAAGGACTGAACGTATACGACAGTGTCATGCAAGGCTCGCTCGACCGTCTGAACCCGATTCTTATGACAGCGCTTTCGTCGGCACTGGCACTGATCCCGCTGGCGCTCGGCGGCGACTTGCCCGGAAACGAAATTCAAAGTCCAATGGCCAAAGTTATCTTGGGCGGACTTTTAACCTCTACGTTCCTGAACGGTTTCATCGTTCCGATTGTTTACCTGATGATGCACCGCCGGCCTACCGACGCTGCACCGGAGCAAGAATCCCTCGCGACACCCTGCTAATCATCAGCCAGACGTAATAGAAGAAACAAATAAAAGAAAAAGTATGAAACGGATTATCATTATAAGTTCTTTTGCTGCCACTGCACTCTTCACCCTGACGGGGGGTGTGCAGGCACAGAACAGCATAGAACAGGTATTAAAAAATATAGAAACGAACAACAAGGAGTTGCAGGCGAACGCCCAACTGATTACCTCGCAGAAACTGGAATCCAAAACGGACAACAACCTGCCCGATCCTACCTTGTCCTACGCTCACCTCTGGGGAGCAAAGGACAAAAACGAAACAATCGGCGAACTCGTCGTTTCGCAGAGTTTCGACTTCCCCAGCCTGTATGCCACGCGCAATAAACTGAACCGGTTGAAGGCAGGGGCTTACGACAGCCAGGCGGACGTATTCCGTCAGGACAAACTGTTGCAGGCGAAAGAAGTCTGTCTGGACATTATCATGCTCCGCCAGCAGAAACAAATTCTCGAAGAAAGGCTCCGCAACGCGGAAGTACTCGCTGAAATGTATGCCAAACGTCTCCAAACCGGAGACGCCAACGCCCTCGAGACGAACAAAATCAATCTGGAATTACTGAACGTCCGCACAGAAGCCTCACTCAACGAAACGGCGCTCCGCAACAAAATGCAGGAACTGAATACGCTGAACGGCAATATCCCGGTGGTCTTTGAAGAAAGCCGGTATCCCCTCACTCCTTTTCCCTCCGATTACCAGATCTTGAAATCGGAAGTGCTCTCTGCCGACCGTACCCTCATGGCGCTCGGCAACGAAAGCCTCGTTGCCCGGAAACAAATAGCGGTCAACAAATCGCAGTGGTTGCCGAAACTGGAACTGGGATATCGCCGGAACACAGAAACGGGCACACCTTTCAACGGGGTAGTAGTCGGCTTCTCTTTCCCTCTTTTCGAAAACCGGAACAAGGTGAAGATTGCGAAAGCACAAGCTTTGAACATCGACCTGCAAAAAGAAAATGCCACGTTGCAAGTTGAATCCGAATTGTCACAGCTCTATCGTGAAGCCAAAGCACTGCATAACTCCATGGAAGAATATAAAAAGACGTTCCGGTCGCAACAGGACTTGGCATTGCTGAAACAGGCACTCACCGGAGGACAAATCAGCATGATAGAGTATTTCGTAGAAGTATCTGTCATCTACCAGAGCCACCAGAACTATCTGCAACTCGAAAACCAATATCAGAAAGCAATGGCACGGATTTACAAAAGTAAGTTGTAGACCTTATCCGGCCTTTACAACACGCGGATCTTTTCCGGCAAATACCCGCTACGGATACGCCATTCCTGCGGATAAAGATTATTAGCCCGGTTGCCGATATTCTTCACAAAACCCAGAGGAATATTGCGATAAGTGAGCAAAACATACCCGCGAGGGGCTGTCGCCGGCAAAGTGACAGCCTCTTTCCGCAAATAAGCGATTGCTTGTTCATAACTCACCGCCTCGGTTGCAAAAACATCCTGCCGCAGAAGAAGGGCACTCATGGCCAAGGCATGGGCGGGAATCAGATCTTTTCCTTTCACCTCGCCAACCGAAACGCCTGCCTGCACCACCCGCAAATGTTGTTTCATGGCAGCCAGTTCGGCTACACATTGCTGAGGAAACGCATGTATTTCAGCACCTTCTGCCGACAAGACGTACTTTCCGGCACACTCATCATTCAGCCATTTTCCGGCCGTTGCCATGTTTTCCTTGGAGACAGGCGAAGAAGAGGCTCCCCCACCTTTCTTACCTTTTTTTCCGGCGGATTTTCCTTTCGGAAACGAATAATAATCGGCATAACTGTCCTCCCCTGCCGTTTCCGGTTTGCGGAGTACGGACAAGAAAAAGCCTTCACCCTTCGTCTTATGCGGGAAAAAGTGATATACGGAAGCCGATTCGCCGCACAGCAGATTTCCTGTGATATTCCACTCTTCCCGAATATCTACCGCCAACGATTCCGCCCCAAATTCCTGCTGAATCCAACGGACATTTTCTTCGTCCTCTTTCGTGTTATATGTACAGGTACTGTATATAAGAATGCCTCCGGGCTTCAGACTCGGCCAAACGTCCGCAATAATCCTCCGTTGCCGTTGCCAGCAAATTTCCACATTCTCCGGACTCCATTCTTCAACGGCCACCGAATCTTTACGGAACATCCCTTCGCCGGAGCAAGGCACATCTGTCAGAATAACGTCAAAGAAAGAAGGCAAAGCCGAAAAATCAGCCGGGTCGTTATTCGTAACCACCACATCCGGATGTCCCCATTTCGTCAGGTTCTCCGCCAAAATCTGCGACCGGTTCCGGATTACCTCGTTGGCAACCAGCAAACTACCTTCGGGCAACACACTACGAGCATGGGTCGATTTCCCTCCCGGAGCGGCACAAAGGTCGAGCATCACCACCGGCTTCGTGACATGCTGCCGGAGCACCTGTTCCACGAACATCGAAGAAGCCTCCTGCACATAATAACACCCTGCATGAAACAACGGGTCGAATGTAAAAGTGAGCCGTTCGTCGAGGTAGATTCCCTCCGAAGACCAGGGAGGTTGAACCGATAGAGCATTTTCCACTTTCAGCCGATGAACTTTCAACCGATTCAGTCTAATGCTCACAGGAGGTTCCTGCTGCAAGGCGGAAACCAGTTTTTCGTATTCTTCGACGCCCAACAAAGCGCGGGTATATTCTGTAAAAGAAGCGGGTAAATTCATTTTCATTTATTAATTTGCGCAAATATCAAAAATATTTCGTCTCTTTGCAACTTTCTCGGATACTAACTGCGTCTAACAGACAAAGAAACAAATTAAAAAATAACAAATATGAAACAAATTCTAATAGCATTATTGCTCGCATTCACCACTTCGACAGTAATTAATGCACAAAAACAGAGTAGCATTGAGAAGGATTCTACCGAAAATGCGAAAGTGACCCTTTCGAAAAAGACAGACACCAAGGCGGATGAATCCAACACAACAGTGACGGTGATCGGCGTAGATACAACGGACATGGATACGACGGCGGGCAAGGATGACAACGACCTTCCCTTCGGCAACCTCAGCGACACGATCAGCGGAGGGATCCTGATCTCTATTATCGCAATCGTCGCCGTCTTCGGACTGCCCGTATTTATCTTGTTTGTAATCTTTTTCTTCCGCTACAAGAACCGGAAAGCCCGTTACCGCCTTGCCGAACAGGCCATTGCAGCCGGACAACCGCTGCCGGAAAACTTTATCCGCGAAAACCGGCCGGCCGACCAACGCTCACAAGGCATCAAAAACACCTTTACAGGGATCGGACTTTTCATCTTCCTCTGGGCGATCACCGGAGAGTTCGGAATCGGAGCAATCGGACTGCTTATCATGTTTATGGGCATCGGCCAATGGATAATAGGCAGCAAACAACAGAAAACAGATGATGTTGATCCTTTCCGGATGAACGTTTCCCGGAAAAGAGACATCGACACAGCCGCCCCTTCGGCAACGCAGCAGGAAGAAAGAAACGGAGAAAAGAGCGACGAAAATAAATGAGCCAACTCAACGATATATCGCTAGTCGCACAGGTCGTGGTGTTCAAGAACACCAGGGCCTTTGACCAGTTGGTGAAGGAGTATCAGTCGCCCATCCGACGATTCTTCCTGAACCTGACTTGCGGCGACAGCGAATTGAGTGACGACCTTGCGCAAGATACATTTATTAAAGCGTATACGAACATTGCCTCTTTCCGGAACTTGTCAAGTTTCTCTACGTGGCTGTATCGTATTGCTTATAATGTTTTTTATGATTATATTCGCAGCCGGAAAGAGACAGCCGACTTGGATACAAGAGAAATAGACGCCATCAACAGCACCGAACAGGAGAATATCGGGCAAAAAATGGATGTCTACCAGTCGCTCAAAATGCTTAAAGAAGTGGAAAGAACCTGCATCACGTTGTTCTACATGGAGGACATTAGTATCGACAAAATTGCAGGGATTGTAGGAGTACCGTCAGGGACAGTGAAAAGCCATCTGTCACGCGGGAAAGAAAAATTAGCAACGTATTTAAAACAAAACGGTTATGACAGAAATAGACAATGATAAGCTCTTGCGCGATTTCTTCGCAGAAAACAAGCAGGAAATAGCAGATAACGGATTCAGTCGCCGTGTCATGCACCACTTACCCGATCGTAGTAATCGCCTGGCTCGTATCTGGAGCGCTTTCGTGATGACTGTGGCGGCCGCACTTTTTGTATGGTTAGGTGGATTGGAAGCAACTTGGGGAACCATAAGAGAAGTATTTATCGGTATGATTAATCATGGCACTTCAAGCCTTGATCCGAAGTCAATTATTATCGCAGCTGTTGTACTATTATTCATGGCTACACGAAAGGTTGCTTCGATGGCATAATTAACTCCTGGAAAGAAGTTATTTCGTTAAAGAATGATAAATTTGCCCTTGTTAGCAAAGGAGCCCAAACTTAGATATCGTATCTTTGTTCTTCTGTAAACTAAAAGAGTGAGAAGAGTTTTGAAATTACGTATATTTATTTTATTTCTGTTCCTGCCTATATTGAGTGTTCAGGCAGGTATCATCGACAGTCTGATGATACATCCCAGGGACTCAATCGGATTAACCAGCGATTCCCTTGTGCTACGCTATTTACAAGAATCGGGAATCCCTATATCTGATAATAATAAGGTAAAACTGCTAAAAAGCGGACGGGAGAAGTTTATCGATTTGTTTGAAGCCATCCGGGAAGCTAAACACCACGTCCATCTGGAATATTTCAACTTCCGAAATGACTCCATCGCCAATGCTTTATTTGCTCTGCTGGCCGAAAAAGTGAAAGAAGGGGTCGAAGTACGAGCTATGTTCGATGCATTCGGAAACTGGTCGAACAATAAACCGCTTAAAAAGAGACATCTCAAAAAAATACGTGAACAAGGAATCGAAATCGTAAAGTTTGACCCGTTCACCTTCCCTTATATCAATCACGCCGCTCACCGGGATCATCGTAAAATAGCTGTTATCGATGGAAAAGTAGCATATACAGGCGGAATGAATATCGCGGATTATTATATCAACGGACTACCCAAAATCGGAACCTGGCGTGATATGCACATGCGTATCGAAGGAGATGCCGTCAATGATTTGCAGGAGATTTTCCTGACTATCTGGAACAAAGAGACTAAACAGAATATAGGAGGAGAAGCTTATTTTCCTCAACATCAGGAACAGACAGACAGCACGAATATCGTTGTAGCAATTGTAGACCGTACCCCGAAAAAGAATAGCCGTATGTTGAGTCATGCCTATGCCATGAGCATTTACTCGGCACAAAAGAATGTTCATATTGTTAATCCTTATTTTGTACCGACCTCTTCCATCAAAAAGGCATTGAACCGTACAATCGACCGGGGAGTAGATGTAACAATCATGGTTTCCTCCGCTTCCGATATTCCGTTTACTCCGGATGCTGCACTTTACAAGTTACATAAACTAATGAAAAGAGGAGCTACTGTCTATATGTACAACGGAGGATTCCACCATTCAAAAATAATGATGGTAGACGATTTGTTCTGTACAGTCGGTACTGCTAACCTGAACAGCCGCAGTCTACGATATGACTACGAAACCAACGCTTTCATTTTTGATAAAAAAACAACCGGTGAATTGAATAATATGTTTCGAAATGATATCGAGCATTGCACCCAACTGACACCGGAATTTTGGAAAAAGCGTTCTCCATGGAAGAAGTTCGTCGGCTGGTTTGCTAATTTATTCACTCCATTTTTGTAATTTTGTACGGAAAATCATTTTCACCACAGATTATGCAACTTATTCATTATGAAACAATATCTGGATTTACTCAATCGTGTACTTACCGAAGGCACGAAAAAAGATGATCGTACCGGAACCGGAACAATCAGTATCTTCGGTCATCAAATGCGTTTTAACCTTGATGAAGGCTTCCCGTGCCTGACAACCAAAAAACTGCATCTGAAATCAATCATATACGAATTGCTTTGGTTTCTGCAGGGAGATACAAATGTGAAATACCTTCAGGAACATGGAGTACGTATTTGGAACGAATGGGCGGATGAAAATGGTGACCTGGGGCATATCTATGGCTACCAATGGCGTTCATGGCCTGACTATAACGGTGGATTTATCGACCAGATCAGTGAAGTGGTGGAAACAATCAAACATAATCCGGATTCACGCCGTATCATTGTAAGTGCTTGGAATGTAGCAGATTTGAATAATATGAATTTGCCTCCCTGCCATGCTTTTTTTCAGTTTTATGTAGCAGACGGACGATTGAGTCTGCAACTGTATCAACGCAGTGCTGATATTTTTCTTGGTGTTCCTTTTAATATTGCTTCATACGCATTATTGCTGCAAATGATGGCACAAGTGACGGGATTGAAAGCCGGAGATTTTGTCCACACCTTTGGTGATGCGCATATCTACCTGAACCATCTGGAACAAGTGAAGCTCCAATTATCACGGGAGCCTCGCCCATTGCCGCAAATGAAAATCAATCCGGACGTGAAAAACATCTTCGATTTTAAATTTGAGGACTTCGAGTTAGTAAACTATGATCCGCATCCGCATATTGCAGGAGCAGTAGCCGTGTAAAAAAGATGAGTAAAGTATCAATCATTGCTGCCGTAGACCGCCACATGGCTATAGGCTTCGAAAATAAACTTCTTTTCTGGTTACCAAATGATTTGAAACGTTTCAAAGCATTAACTACCGGAAACACTATACTTATGGGACGCAAAACTTTCGAGTCATTACCGAAAGGCGCATTGCCCAATCGCAGAAATATCGTTTTATCTTCCAATCCGGATACAGTATGTCCCGGTGCGGAAGTTTTTCCTTCACTCGAAGCAGCTTTGAAAAGCTGTCGGGAGGATGAACACATCTATATTATAGGAGGGGCAAGCATTTATCAGCAGGCTCTTTCTTTAGCTGACGAACTTTGCCTGACAGAGATAAACAGTACGGCTCCCGAAGCGGACGCCTATTTTCCGGAAGTATCCCAGGAGCTGTGGCAAGAGAAAAGCAGAGAAGCTCATCTTGCGGATGAGAAACATCTCTGCTCTTATGCTTTTGTTGATTACGTGAGAAAATAAGAAAATCGATTCTTATCGCACCTCAACCACGAATACTGACTAATGATTAATCTTCATCTTCTATGTCGACCATAATCGGCATCTGCCGCTTAATGGCTTCATGGAAGGAGATTAATGTCTCGGTACGCGCCAAACCCAATGGTTGCAACTTATCGTGAATAATACTCAATAAGTGATGGTTGTTCTTTGCGTAAATTTTAATAAACATATCGTATTTTCCAGTAGTGAAATGGCATTCCACCACTTCGGGAATAGCTTCCAAAGCTTTTGTTACCGAATCAAAGGATTCGGGGTCTTTTAGATATATACCAATATAAGCGCAAGTCTCATATCCGATTTTCTCGGGGTCGATGACATACTCCGAACCTTTTAATATTCCTAGATTAGTAAGCTTCTGAATACGCTGATGGATCGCAGCGCCGGAAACATTACATGCTCTTGCCACTTCCAAAAAAGGAATACGCGCATTCCCTGCAATCAGTTTCAGAATTTGCTCATCTAATGCATCTAATTGATGATGTCCCATTTT
>ERZ779894.1325-NODE-1325-length-25650-cov-22.030944_pt1 | contig 25650 bp, 17 predicted proteins | sample MGYA00511587_ERZ779894 | MGnify/ENA primary metagenome ERZ779894 (study PRJEB29588, sample SAMEA2160490) | human gut metagenome | biome: human gut; feature: human-associated habitat; material: faeces | place: Denmark | collected 2008/2010 ... | reverse complement strand
ACCATTTAAATTATTTTATTCTCTACTTTATTTATAATATTATAATTTTGCGCTCTCATAATTAAATAAGAATTAAACTAATTAAAAAAACAAAGAAAATGAAACAGATTTACATGAGCGTGTTGCTTGTAATGTTGTTTACAGTGAATGTGTTTGGCGAACAGCATGCAAGTAAATTTGGAGAAAAAGAAAAAGTTGCGGTTGTATACGAAAACAATGTTTTTTTGAAGGCAGAACCGCGCAATAGCGTTGACGATGCATTGGGTGTCCTCCTAATACCGTTCTCTCAGGTGCATTTAGTAGCGATGCCGACTATATGGGACAACAAAGTTCCGATATGGGTCGTGCCGACGGAGCTACCAAATTTTACCAATCCTTTTCTGGATGCTATCAGAAAGTGAACGGAATTCGCTGGTTAGGGAGATTCATGTCTTGGGACGAAGAAAATTATGAGTGGTTGTCTTGCGCCGACCGTGGCGGCATCGATGAAAATGGCGAAATGACAGAACCGATCCGTTTTGAAGTGGCGTTTTATGAAATGGGAGCCGACGGTTATCCCGGCAAAGAAGTCTACCGCAAAGAATTCGATGTCTTGGGCAAATTCACCGGAGTGAGTGCAAGCGAATATGATGATTTGGCACGTATTTACGAATTTTCGGTTGATTTGGACGAAACAATCTGTCTAGAAAGCGGTTTCTTTTCGGTAGCAGCTGCCAAAGTAGACAACGAAACGCATAATTGTGCTTTCAGTGTGTTCACATGTAGCAATGTCCCCGGAATAGGTTTAATTTGGATGGAGGCTTACGAAGAATATATGACCTCCCAATTATCCATGTGTTACTGTTTAACGGGCGACGGCGACTACATTGCGCAAAAAGCATTGAAGTTCGAACGTTTATTATCTCCTTTGGAAACAGCAAGCGACAAATATGAAAAGGTACAGGTGGAAGTAATGAATATCGGTGAGCAAGCTATATCCGATGCTAAACTTCAATTATATTTAGACGATAAATTACTGGCAACCGAAGAACTGGGTGTGACGCTAGCTTCTATGGAGAGCTACAAACACACGTTTGACCAACGGATCGATTGTTCGCAACCGGGTAAACATAATATCGAAATACGCAATGTCACGGAAGGCGATGAACAAATAGCCCATCAATCCATGTTTTTCTCTATTACAAAAAGGGAAGAAGGGATAGTTTGCGAATCGTATTCGACGGATGCAAGTTACGAATATATTACCTCTGTCAAAATTGGAAACATTAACAACCAAAGCGAGGGTAATGTATACAGCGATTTTTCTGATATGAAGACAAGCATTAAACCCGGTGAAGCATTAGATTTGAACGTAGAGTGTGAAGGCGGAAGTTTATATATAGGTGCATGGGTAGATTGGAATGGGAATGGCTCGTTCGACGAAGCGGGCGAGTTTATCGGTTATCTTCCTAAGGGATCTATTAAAGTATCGATTCCAGACGAGGCGGTAGTCGTGCCGGGAGAAAGACGCCTACGAATCATAGCTTCTTATGAAGACATTCTTAGCGCTTGCGGTCAATATGGTTATGGAGAAACAGAAGACTATACACTGGTCGTGGAACATTCCGACAATTCACCGATCATTAAACCCGGATTAAGTATCATCGATTCGTACCAATCGTTCGACGTACGACCGGTAACGCTGGAAATAAAGAACGAAGGCAGTGCAGAGCTTACAGGAACAGCATCGGTACTTTATGCTCTACCTCACTCTCCGGGCAGCAAGCAGTCGGCTTTTGCTACAAAAAATAGCAAACCTTCTTGGAAATTTACAAAGTCTGCGAAATCCCATTCGGTTAAAGCGAAAGAAACCGAGTCGCAGGCAGAATTCGTATTGCGCTATGACAACGGGCTCGAAAGCGAAGTATCGCTCAGCGGTGGTTCTTCGGCCGTGTATGCACAGTATTTTCCGGGCAATATGCTTGCTGGATTGTCGGGTATGCAAATCAGTAGTGTCGATGTATATATAAACGACGTACCTGACAAAGCTCAAGTGGTAATTTTCGGTCAAGGCTCACAGTCAAATGCCGGAAATGAATTGATGAGACAGACTTTTTCCCCAATAGCACAGTCTTGGAATCATATTGTGCTCGAACAACCTCTGATGATAGGGAATACCGATTTATGGATAGGTGTTAATATAGATGGCTTTGAACCGACAGACTTCGTGATTGGTATCGACGGCGGTCATGTACAAAATGGCTTCGGCGATATGGTTAAACTTGGCAATACATGGTGGTCAGCAGGAGACTTAGGTTTAAATAGTAACTTCTGTATTCGCGCGAATGTAACGGGTAATCGCACCCCGACTATCAACTGGCTCTCGCTTGATAAATATGAATTCTCTATCGCTCCTTCTGTTATGGAAACGCTCACCGTATCATTAGATGCAACCCAATTACAGAGAAATACTTTGTATGAAGCACAAATCGTGTTAGCCAATAACGATGCTGTAAGTAGAATTGTGAAGATACCAGTATATCTGAATAACGACCGGGAGTCAAAAGTAGAACTTCAAACATTAGCTTCGACAGTAGTTTATACATATGGAGGCTACTTGGTGGTACAAACTGACAAAGCTTTATCGAGTATATCTTTGGTGAATATGAACGGCGCTATAATGAAAATGCAAAATGTCGATGGTTATACGACGAATATGAGTCTTGACAATTTGCAAACAGGCATTTATATTTGTTGTATTGTACATGCCGATGGAAGCCGAGAGAATGTAAAAATACCGGTCGTTCGATAGCCCCGGAAGATCATAATAGGTTAAAAATCGTATCAGATTATTGATAGAATAATCTGATACGATTTTTTTATTGATCGGGTATAAAGTACGGTAGTTCGAGCTTAGTAGAAATTTAGTAGAGATAAACCCGAATTTTAACGAATAAAATAGGTTGTATTTACCCACCTCCTCTGTGTTTTTGCAATGCAAAAATATAGGGGAGGTGGCACGAAGTGGCGGAGGGGTTGAAAACGGTATCTCATCAGCCGGTTTATATCAGACATATACCCTTCTTCCCTGTCGTGCCCCGTAATGCTATGGGACACGGCAGGGAAGAAGGTTGGATAGATCCTGCTCGCCACATGAAAATGCCAGACTATAAAAGAAAAAGAATCTCCCTCTTCCCTATATTCTGAAAATAAGAAAGTCGACTCTTTGAATAAGGATTTATGTTCTACTATCGGAAGGATATTTTAAACCTCCTCTGTGTTTTGCAACGCAAAATATAGGGGAGGTGTCACGAAGGGACGGAGGGGTTAATCTCATAATCAGAAATTACTATGAAACTTTCCCCTCCCCCTCTCCCCCAGAAACGGTAGTTTCTGGGGGAGAGGGGGAGGAATATACACGGAAAATCACACACGACCAAGTGCAGACTGTCCGTGTGATTTTGTCAGATACGCCCAAGAGCATGATAAACATATAGATAAAGAACAACTCGATGAGCAGTACAGCGACAGCATAAATAGTTGCAAGCCACATTCGACAGAAACTATGTGATTGCCCCTATTGCTTTGTATTATCTCTTTTGAAACCCCATAAAAAAAGAAACCCCGTTTTACCGGGGAATAAACTGTTGTACCTCAAAAGACGGATAACGATGTGGAGTATAGCGGACTCGAACCGCTCACCTCGACACTGCCAGTGTCGCGCTCTAGCCAGATGAGCTAATACCCCCTTAATGCGGTGCAAAGATAAAACTATTTTTACGATTGCACAAAATATTGAGAAGTTTTTTTACCTTCACGATAGACCGAGGCAACAGGCATTCGGCAGGAGCCAAATAAATTTGGCTCCTGTCCCCATTTTTTTTACCTTTGTCAAAAGAATAATATGGTTCTCCGAACAACAAGATAACCCCATACCACTATGATTATATTCAACACTACATACCACGCCGATCACTCTCGGAAAGATGAATTTATAAGTTGGTTAAAAAATTTCTATATTCCGGCTGTACTGGAACACGGAGCTTTACAAGAACCGCAACTGACCCGTATTTTCGCTGAGAATGAGGAAGAAGGCATAAGTCTTTCTCTGCAATTCAAATCGCCCGATACCGATACGCTCGAACGTTGGCACGAAGAGTGCGGAGAAACACTACTCTGCGATATGCAAAAAAAATTCGGCAAGCAAGTGCTGGGATTCAGTACCCTATTGGAAGTAATCGACTTATAAATGAACACGACAAACGATAGAATTATTATCGGCATCGACCCCGGAACCAACGTCATGGGCTACGGAGTTCTGCGTATCGTCGGTAACACCCCCGAACTGATGACTTTGGGCGTGATTCAATTAAACAAATTCGAAAGTCACTATCTGCGATTACGTCGCATTTTCGAGCGGGTCTTAGGCCTCATCGAACAATATCTTCCAGACGAGATGGCTATCGAAGCTCCATTCTTCGGAAAGAACGTGCAATCCATGCTGAAACTCGGACGAGCACAAGGAGTCGCTATGGCAGCCGCGCTCTCCCGTGACATTCCCATTACCGAATACGCCCCATTAAAAATCAAAATGTCGATTACCGGAAACGGAAGCGCATCGAAAGAACAAGTCGCCGCCATGTTACAGCGCATTCTGCATATCCCCGATGAAAATATGCCTCCCCTTCTCGATGCCACCGACGGATTGGCCGCCGCTCTCTGCCATTTCTACCAGACCAACCGGCCTCATCTCGACAAAAGCTACAACAGTTGGAAAGACTTCATCAACAAAAATCCCGATAAAGTATCGTCTGGAAAGAAATCTGACAAGAAATAACAGGGAGCTATCATTTTATCGAACGACAGACAACCGGCATCTCCTCGCCTCGATTTTCTTTCGAACAAATATACGTCCGGTACAACGGCGTGCCCCTCTTGCCTTCTGTGACACGAATCGGCAGTCCACAAACATTATATCTAAATACAAAAGAAAATTCAAATATTTCCTCTACAAAATAAGGTCAAAAATAGAATAATCCACTGCATACTCCATTTCAAACAACAAATATTTCGGTAGACAAAACAACAATTATCCCTATATTTGTAACTGCGAAGATAGGACACGGTTCGGCAAAAAAAACGAACATATTCATTTTATCCGATTCTTATCTTTCGTTATATGACAATCATAGACCGAGATATATGCAGACATTGAAACAACTACTCGACCAACGCATTCTCATTCTCGACGGAGCTATGGGAACGATGATACAACATTACGGACTGAACGAGCAAGATTTCAGAGGTTCGTTGTTCCCCGATTCGGCAGTGGAATTAAAAGGGAACAACGATTTGCTCTGTCTCACCGCACCACACCTCATCGACGAGATACACCGTGCCTACCTCGAAGCCGGAGCCGACATCATCGAGACGAATAGTTTCAATGCCAACGCCATATCTATGGCAGACTACCGTTTGGAAAGTCAGGTAAAGGAAATAAACCGGGCAGCCGCCCGCATAGCCCGGAAGGCTGCCGACGACTATTCGACACCCGATAAACCCCGATTCGTGGCCGGTTCGATAGGCCCCACGAACAAAAGCTGTTCCATGTCCCCCGATATGGAGAATCCCGCTTTGCGAAATCTCGACTTCGACACACTCGCGACAGCCTATCGGGAGCAAATCACAGCCTTGATAGAAGGTGGCGTGGACCTTCTGCTCATCGAAACCATTTTCGACACGCTCAATGCCAAAGCCGCCCTTTTCGCTGCACAGGAATCTATGAAAGCGACAGGACGAGAGCTTCCTGTCATGCTTTCGGTAACAGTCACCGAAAGCGGGCGAACGCTATCGGGACAAACACTCGAAGCCTTTCTTACGGCAGTCTCCCATGCCGAAATTCTCTCGGTAGGTTTGAACTGTTCGTTCGGAGCAAGAGAAATGAAACCCTATCTACATCGGTTGGCATCGCTCTCCCCCTATTACATCAGTGCTTACCCCAATGCCGGACTGCCCAATCGGTTGGGCGAATATGACGAAACGCCCGCATCAATGGCTGCACAAATAAAAGAATTTATCGACGAGAGACTGGTAAATATCGTGGGTGGTTGTTGCGGAACGACACCCGAGCACATAGCCCGCTATCGGGAAATCACACAAAACGCCTCGCCCCGCCGTCCCATCGCGAAAGACAACCGTCTGCACATCTGCGGGCTCGAAGATCTCGTTGTCTGTCCCGAAAACAATTTCGTCAACATAGGCGAACGCTGTAACGTGGCAGGTTCCCGCAAATTCCTGAGGCTCATTCACGAAAAGAACTACACCGAAGCTCTCGACATCGCCCGCAAACAGGTCGAGGCCGGCGCACAAATCATCGACATCAACATGGACGATGCTATGCTCGATGCCCGCAAAGAGATGGTAGACTTCTTGAATCTCATCGTCTCCGAGCCCGACATTTATCGGGTTCCTGTAATGATAGACTCTTCCGAATGGGAGGTTATCTCCGCCGGCTTGAAATGTCTGCAAGGAAAAGCCATCGTCAACTCCATCAGCCTGAAAGAAGGAGAAAAAATATTCCTCGCACATGCCCGTGAAATCAAACGGTTAGGAGCGGCGGTAGTCGTCATGGCTTTCGACGAAAAAGGCCAAGCCGATACCTATGAACGGAAAATCGAAGTCTGCGCCCGGGCTTACAAACTTCTCACCGAAAAAGCAGGATTAGCGCCTTGCGACATTATATTCGATCCCAACGTATTGGCGATAGCTACCGGAATCGATAGCCACGACAACTATGCGGTAGATTTCATTCGGGCTACGGCTTGGATACACGAAAACCTGCCGGGAGCGAAAGTGAGCGGAGGCGTCAGCAACCTCTCCTTTTCGTTCCGAGGCAACAATTTCATACGCGAAGCCATGCACGCCGTCTTTCTTTATCATGCTATCCGCAACGGGCTCGACATGGCGATTGTCAATCCCGCCACATCGATTACCTACGACGATCTGCCGACCGAAACTCTTGCGCTCATCGAAGATGTCGTATTGAACCGTCGGCCGGATGCGACCGAATGTCTCATCGACTTCGCCGAGAAACATCGGGACGAAGCAGTCAAAAAAGAAAACGATATCGACGAAGACCGTCATCGGCAACCTGTCGCCGACCGACTGAAACAAGCTCTCGTCAAAGGCATATCGACACACCTCGAAACCGACCTCGCAGAGGCCGTCCGTCAATACGGCTCGGCACTCGCCGTCATCGAGCAACCCCTCATGGACGGCATGAACTGGGTGGGACAACTTTTCGGCGACGGAAAAATGTTCCTTCCCCAAGTCGTCAAGAGCGCCCGCACCATGAAGCAAGCAGTGGGCATATTGCAACCACTCATCGAGCAGGAAAATACCCGCAACGGAGAAACCTCCAAACGAGGAAAATTCATTGTAGCCACAGTCAAGGGCGATGTGCACGACATCGGGAAAAACATCGTCGCCGTCATTCTCGCCTGCAACAACTTCGAGGTAATCGACCTCGGCGTGATGGTTCCGGCTGAAAAAATCGTGGAGCGAGCCATTGCCGAACAAGCCGATTTCATAGGGTTGAGCGGACTCATCACCCCCTCCCTCGAAGAGATGTGCCACGTCGTTTCCGAAATGGAAAAAGCAGGACTGCACACACCGGTCATCATAGGCGGAGCTACCACCTCGAAACTCCACACGGCCGTCAAAATCGCCCCGTGTTACAGCGGTGCGGTCATACATGCCGGCGACGCATCGCAAAACCCGCTCATCGCCGCACAACTACTCAATCCCCAAACTCGTGAGGAGTTTATCCGCAGCATACGCACCGAACAAGAAGCATTGCGCAACTCCTTGAAACCGGTCGATTTAGTCACCCTATCCGAAGCCGAAAGATACGCCCCCTGCATAGATTGGGACACATATACCGCCCCCCGGCCTCGACAAATGGGATTGCACACCGTCCCCGTCACTGTCGGCGACATACGACCTTTCATCAACTGGCGGGCATTCTTCTCCGTATGGAAAATAGGCGCAGGCTATGCCTCCATAGCCGACATGCAAGGGTGCGACCACTGCAAAGCCGTCTGGCTCGCCTCTTTCCCATCGGCCGAGAGAGCCAAAGCCGCCGAAGCCATGCAGCTCTACAAAGAGGCGAATCGTCTGCTCGACACCCTCGAAGCAGAAAACAACACCTCTCCACAAGCCAGCTATCTACTTGCCGAAGCCGCCTCTTACGACAACATCATACGACTGCGGCTACCCGACGGCGATTTCGACATACCCTGTCTGCGGCAACAAGTGCGTAAATCCGAAGCCAATGCCCGCTACTATTCTTTAAGCGATTTCATTCGCCCCGCCAACGACGGGAAACCCGATTATGCCGGACTATTCGCCATCACCGCCGGAAACGAGATACAACGGCGCATAGAGCTCTTGCGTCGGAACGGAGACGACTATACCGCCCTCCTGCTCCAATCCCTCGCCGACCGTCTTGCCGAGGCCGCCGCAGAATGGCTGCACCGGCAAATACGCCGAGAATTTTGGGGTTACGCCCCCGATGAGCCCGACCTCGACTTGCAGTCCCTCCTCTCCGGCCAGTATAGGGGGATACGTCCGGCAGTAGGCTATCCCTCCCTGCCCGACCATTCCCTTTTCTTCGATTGGGACAGAGCGTTAGACTTCTCGCGTATCGGAATAACCCTCACCGAAAACGGCGCTATGATGCCCAATGCCTCTGTCGCCGGACTCTACATCGCACACCCCGATGCCCGCTACTTCCACATCGGGCACATCGACGAAACCCAGCGCGAACACTATGCCCACCGAAGAGGCTTCACCCCCGAAGAGACCAGCAAATGGCTATCGGTATAATGATAGAGGGGTTGAAAGAACAGAGGGGTTAAAAAACAGCGACAGCAACAAAACGGATATCACACTCCTCCCTTGCCGTGTCCCGTGGCATTACGGGGTGTCGCAAAGCCATATAGGTGCACTTCACTGTAATAAATAGAGGGTTACTCTTTCACTCCTCCCTGCCGTGTCCCGTAGTATTACGGGGTGTTTTTGCGCAGCAAAATATAGGGGAGGTGGCACGCAGTGACGGAGGGGTTAATTAATAGAGGGATTAGAAAATATCGGCAAGGAAAGCAGTGTTTCCGTTAAGGAATATAGGGGGAGTGCCCGCAGGGCGAGGGGGTTAAACACAATAGTAGAACAAAAATATGAAACTCCACCCTGTCGTGCCCCGTAGCATTACGGGGGTGTGGCGAAGCCATATAGGTACACATCTCTGCAATGAATAGAGGGTTACTTTTCCACTCCTCCTCTGTGTTTTGCACAGCAAAATATAGGGGAGGTGGCACGCAGTGACGGAGGGGTTAGAAAGACTATCAAAAACTCGGGAAAAGTCCCCGCCTTTATCGGGCGGTGAAGACGCAGAGAGACGGAGATAAAAGGGAGAGGACAGTCCGAGCAAATGCGAGTTCCGTAGACCCCAACAGCGACCGTAGCGGCAAACCGTTAAGCCCGATAACTGCGGTGGCGCTTCTGGATTCGTTCTTCTCGCTACTGAGATGAATGAACAAAGAAAGTGAATTAATGTAACAAGGACTTTCTTTGGCAGGGAAAGTAACAGAGTCTGGACTCCCCTATCTATATACCCCCTCCCCAATAAAACAAAGCTATCTGAATACCCTATATTACCTGCGCTAACCCGACATGAAGCACAAAATAAATCAAACATTATCCGAGAAGTAACAAAAAATTCAAAGTTCACCGATTTTTGTAATAATATTTTCATTTTTTATTCGAAAAAATATTACTTTTACACATCGAATCATCATCTTATGCAAATAATCTATAAACTTCATATTCAAAATTTTTATTTATGTCTAAAAAATTTAATATTTTATTGGTGCTAGCAGCGCTATTGTGTTTAGCGCTTTCGGCATCTGCTGTCACATCTCCCTATGTAGTTGTGAAGCAAAATGCCCAGACGATCAAAACCCGAGGCGAGGTAAAGGATCATTTCAAACGCAGGAGTATTACCACTTTCCGAGGTAACAGTGTGACCAATCAAAACAACATTGCCTCCGCTGCTTTCTCGCCCAATAAGGCTCCTGCCGCAACGGCTGTAAAAATGCCCGACCTTATCGGTTCTGTGGTTCAAAGCAATGCCGGACTCAAAGTCGGCATATATTCTATAAACGAAAATGGACTGAAAGCCATCAAAACCGGTGATACCATGAATGCAGGTAACGGTGGAGCCGCCCTCGACGGCAAATACATTTGCTGTCTCATGGACCAATTCGGAGGTCAAGTATATGGAGCATATTATCGGGTATTCGACATGAGCGACTGGACATTGATCGAAGATAATCATAATGCCGATTTCAACTTGATGTCGGAGTGCATGACCTCTGATGGCAGCGTCATATACGGCTGTTTTTATAACATCGACCTGAGCGGCTACGAGCTAGGCACGATGAGCCTGACTCCGGTGAAACGAACCGGCACTATTCGCTCTCTCGCAGAGCCATATAGCGCATTGGCATGCGATGCCGAGGCGCTATACGGAATCTATGGAGATGGCCGCCTTGTGAAGATAAACAAAAGCACCGGCGAAGAAACCATGCTCACGAATATTGGCATCGTTTCGCATTACCTCACGTCGGCAGCTTACGACAGCAAAACGGGCATCCTATACTATGCCTCTTGTACCGACGCAGAAACTGCACTTTACTCGATCGACTTCAACAATGGATACGCCGTGTCCAAAATATGCGACTTGCAAGGCGAGGTGTGCGGCATGCACATCGTTGCGCCGCTTGCCGAGGACGGAGCCCCGGCTGCCGTTTCCGACCTGACAGTATCGTTCGGCGAAGGTGCTCTGAGCGGTAACGCCACATTCACCATGCCGAGCAAAACATTTGCCGGAGATGAACTTACCGGAAACCTCTCATACAAAGTCATGGCAAACGATGGGGAAATAGCTCAGGGCAATGCGGCTCCCGGCACACCGATCAACGCACCCATTCAAGTAGCCAAAGCCGATATGTACAAATTCACAGTCATCGTAAGCAATAGCATCGGTGATTCTCCGTCGAGCAATAAAGTGAACTTGTGGGTCGGCCCCGACAAGCCATACGCCCCGGAAAACGTTGTCATCGCTTACGAAAATGGCACATTCAACATAAGCTGGGATGCTGTTACAGCTTCCGAAAACAACGGCTATTTCGACGCAAGCAAGGTGATATATACGGTAGCCCGCTACAACAACGGAGTCAAGGAAACAGTTGTAGCCGATGGCATCACAGCGACACAATGCGAGGACGCAGTAGCCCAACCGGAACAACTCTCGATATATACATATAAAGTAACGGCTACATTCGAAGGCACAGTATCGAACGAGGCCAAATCAAATGCAGTGGTGATGGGAAACATTATACCGCCTTACACCAACGAACTCGCTACAAGCGACGACTTCTGCCCATTCACAGTCATAGACTCCAACGATGACAACAACAATACATGGGGCTGGCAAGAATCGGGCTGCGCATTCATTGGCTTCAACTGGCAAAACGACATGGACGATTGGCTAATGTCGGCTCCCATGAAACTCGAAGCGGGCAAGGCCTATCGTTTGGCATTTGACGCACGAGGAGAGTCCGAGTACTACAAAGACCACTTTGAAGTGAAGATGGGCGACCAATGCAACGTGAGCGCCATGACTACCGAACTCATTGGTGTCACCGAGCTTACCGATGCCACCTATCGCACATACTATACACTCATCGCACCCGAAACGACAGGAATATACTACATAGGTATCCACGGCCTGTCGAAGAAGAACATGGGCTCGATCTATATCGACAATTTCACCATCGAAGCACCTATTCCCGATTCTGCACCGGCCATCGTCGAAAACGTAAAATTCACGGCCCAACCCGATGGCTCGGCAGCCATCGATGTCAGCTTCAATGCTCCCGATAAAAACATAGCTGGCAACGAGCTTGCATCAATCGCCGATGTGAAAGTGAACCGGGACGGGAACTTGGTACATACATTCACGAACGTATCACCCAGAGCGCCACTCACATTCAAAGATGTTGTAGGCGAAGAAACCACTGTTCACTATACGATTGTAGCATCGAACGAATTCGGAGAAGGCATACCTTACGACAAAGATGCCTATGCAGGATTGAAACTGCCGGCTACTCCCACCGATTGCAAAATCGTTGAGAGTGCGACCGTTCCCGGACAGGTTACAGTCACTTGGAATCCGTTGGCCCAAGATGTGGACGGCGATTCCATCAATAGCGACTTGATCACATATACGATGGTCGACATGAACACGCAAATCGTGGCGACCGGGCTAACTGCGGAAGATGCGAAAAAGGGTTGGACTACCACTATCGACCTTCCTGAAAACGGAGAACAGGCTCTTGCCATATTCTACATATTCGCCGAAAACCGTGTCGGGCGCAATCCCATCAATGGGTTCACGCAAATGATTCCGGTAGGCAATGCCTATACCGTTCCGTTCAAGGAATCATGCCCCGAGGCTCTACTTCAACACGTGTGGATGAATGAAGGCGCATATTGGAGTACGGCTCAATCGTGCTACCAGCCGGTGTGCATGCCTCAGGACGATGATCAAGGCATGTTCTACCTTGAACCCTTCCTTGCTAAGGAGAACAATCTGTTGCTTTCGGGTAAGATTCTAATTCCAGAAAGCGACAAAGTGGGATTGTCGTTCTACTACTGCGGTACCACCGACGACCTCTTTGATCTCGCACCCACAGTGCGCATTCCCAGCGGCGAAACCTATTATCTGACCGAGCCCATTCATACCAATTCAGTTGGCACAGGTTGGCAACGCGTATTTGTTTCGCTTGCGCAATTCAAGGGCAAAGTAGTCCAAGTGGGTGTAAACGTGAACGCCCGCTCACAGCAAGATTACTTCCTACTCGATAACATCGAAGTGCGAGAATTCTTAGGCCATGATGTCGCAGTGGCAGGCCTCACGACTCCGGCAACCATGACCGTGGGCGTTGACAACAAGGTGACAGCCACAATCACCAACATGGGCACACACGATGCGGACAACATCGCCGTACAGCTTCTTTCCGACAACGATGTGGTTGAAACTGTAAATATCGAGCATCTCGCAGTATCAGCCAAGCAAACCGTCGAAATCACAGTACGTCCGACCGTTACACAAACCGAGGCCACGACTTATAAAGTGAATGTAGTGTACGATTCAGATGAAGACTTGTCAAATAACGAAAGCGAGGCTAAGACAGTGGAATTTATCGCCTCTGAACTTCCGGTTGTCACCATTAACGGAGCCGTTGAAGGCAATCAAGTAACCCTCGCATGGGAATCTCCCGATACAGAGAGCAAGACCATACCAGTGACCGACGACCTTGAAGCCTATGAGTCGTTCGCGATTGGAAAGGCCGAGAACTACACATTCTACGACATCGACGGAGACGAAACATTTGGCCTCAGTGATGTCATGTTTGAGAATCAGAGTAAACCCATGTCATATATCGTTTTCGATATCGAAGGCATCGATGAAGAGAGCCAGAACAAGGTAGCAAACTTTGCCCACTCTGGATCCAAATGCTTCGCAGCATTCTCTTCGACGACAAAGGCCAACGATGACTGGTTGATTTCGCCCGAACTTCCCGGCATGGAGCAAACCATCAGTTTTTGGAATCGCTCGACAAATGTCAACTACGGTTACGACCAGTTCGAAGTTCTATATTCAACTACCGGTAACACTCCGGCCGATTTCGTTAAGTTAGGCGATACATACTCAGCGAACCTCGGGTGGTCGAAAGTTGAGGCCCAACTCCCGGAAGGCTCCAAATACTTTGCGATTCGCTGCATTTCCTATCAGACAGAGGCTTGGCTGATAGACGATATCAGTTACACTCGTGGTACGCCCAGCTACACGGTTATCGGGTACAATATCTATCGTGACGGTATCAAGATTAACGATGCCGTAGTAACAGATAATAAATATGTCGACAACCTTACAAGCTCTACATCAGAGACAGACAACCATAGCTACAATGTGACTGCTGTTTACGCCGAAGGTGAATCGGGTCTTTCAAATACATACGAGACCGCACCGTCTGGCATTGACGACACGCTCTCCGACGGCATATCGATTAAAACGGGCAAAGGCGTTATCATTGTCGAAGGAGCGAGCAACGTGGCTGTATATGGCATAGACGGCAAGATTCACGGAATCGGGCATGAAGATACTATAATTACAGTCGAGCCCGGCTTCTATGTGGTAAAAGCCGATAGCAAAGTAGCCACCGTCAGCGTTCGCTAACACCTATCGAAACGAACAATTCTCACAAAGGGGCTATGTTAAAATGAAATACCCCCAAGTAATTCTTTTGAAAGAGTCCGGTATTAATACCGGACTCTTTTCATTTAACCACGGTTCAATTCTTTTTTGTTCTATTCATCGACATATTCATCTAAAACTTTCGTAAAATTTTCGACAGATTCTATCCTTTCAGCATAAAATAGGCCCGATTTCATAACACCTAAAAAGCTATCGACCATAACGCTGTCAAGACAATTCTCCCTTCGAGACACGCCTTGTAGGATATGAAGTTCCACAAGACACCACCGACAACCATAGTGTTGGTATTGCCACCCCACACCGAAGCCCATCGAGATTGCCGAACTCGGTAAATACCTTGTCTGGCATATCGTATATTCTATTAAGATTGGGATATCTGGAAATGTTGTAAGATATTACCTGTGCCAACCCGGCATGAACGTTTTTACGGCGCAGAATAAAACATGTATTATCCGGTAGAGAACAAAAATTCAAATACTTAAATTTGATTTTATTCTTCTCTTGACCTATCTTTGCAGTGTCGGGAAGACTGCAAGTCTCCTCCGGCAAATACATATTATTGAAGCGTTTAGTTTTATCCTTACTTTGAAAATCGCCAATTTTTGAGTTACGGGGATAAACGGTACGAACGTTCATGCTTGCGTATGCAATCAATCGCCCATGCGGTATTGTTATACGTCTGGCGTGGGTTGGCTGTTTATTCGTAACAAGGTGTTTGGCGATACCTCAAAGTAGATAAACTGACAGGTTCCCACGCTTTTCTATTTTAAATGCCGAACGGAGGGGGACAGGGAGGCGACACAAACACAAGTTTATGAAAAAACAGTATTTCAATTTTTGGGTGGGGCTCATCTGCTTGCTCGCCTTTTTCAGTGCAAATGTTTATGGTTTCGAAAGTGAAGGATTTTATTTCGATGTAATTTCCGAAGATGACTTAACCGTGGAACTTTTCCTTGTTAAATACAGCAACGATTTGGAGAGGGTCGACATACCCGCCACCGTCAGACACGAAGGAAAAACGTACAACGTGACAGTCATAGACAGCACGGCTTTCCAAAACTGTTATTCCACATCGGTTATCTCTATCCCCGAAACCGTAACGCATATACAGTTCGGATCATTAATCGGAAATAGTCCTTTCGATAATTGCGATGTCCTGACCGAGATCTCTGTTGCGGAAAACAACCCGCAATACTCCTCTTTCGACGGTGCGCTCTACGACAAAGGGCAAACCACCTTATTACGATGCCCAAAGGCTAAATCATCTGTATCGTTCCCCGAGACCATAACGACGATCGATAGCCATGCATTCGCTCAATGTAAGGAGTTCACCGTCATGAATATCCCCAAAACGGTAACGACAATTGGCAGTTACGCTTTTAACAATTGTGAAAGATTAACTTCCATAACCATACCCAATTCTGTCACAAAAATCGAAGATGGTGCATTTGCGAGATGCGCAGCCCTAACTGCGATTGCTGTCCCCGAATCCGTAACAATCATCAAGGACAACACATTTGCCTACTGCGAAAATTTGGTATCCATAGATTTACCGAAATCCATCACCGAAATCGAGAAAAGTGCATTCGAATACTGTCGACATTTGGCTTCTATCTCCATACCCAACTCCGTAATTTCTATCGGAGACTATGCGTTTTCCGATTGTTCCGCCCTCACCTCCATTCGCATACCGGAGTCTGTGACAACCATCGGGGCGGGTATCGTCACCGGGTGTACGAATCTGACGGAAATCCAAGTGAAGGCCGGCAATCCGGCTTATTCGGCCGTCGATAACATACTGTACGATAAAGAACAAACGACCCTCATTCAATGTCTGCCGTCCAAAACATCGGTGTCGCTTCCCGCCACGGTGACGGTTATCGGCAGTTCCGCCTTTAACAATTGTACAGGATTAACTTCCATAACTCTTCCCCAATCCTTAACAACTATCGGGGACCGTGCATTCGTGTCTTGCACAAGCCTAACCGCTATCGACATTCCTCGCTCTGTAAGCGCTATCGGAGAATCTGCATTCTTCAATTCGGGACTCACCTCGATCTGTATACCCGAGGCTGTGACAAATATCGGCAACTCCACATTCAGTAACTGCGGACATCTTGCTTCTGTGACACTCCACGATGGAATAACCCATATCGGTGAACAGGCTTTTGCTTTTTGCTCCCAATTAAACGCCATCAAGTTACCTCAAAATTTGGCCTCCATCGGTAAATCTGCCTTTGCCAACATCGGGTTGACAACGGTTGTCATACCCGACAAGGTAACCGATATAGGCGAAAATTGTTTCAGCCCCTGCAACCAATTGAGTTCGATCACTTTCGGAGCTGCCGTAAAAAATGTGGGAAGCAATGTTGTCGGTAGTTGTCCCTTGCTGACCTCGATCGTCTGGAATGCGAAAAAAGCCAACGACTTCAATTATAGTTTTTTATCCTACGACAATCAAATCGAGACCTTTACTTTCGGTGACAATGTAGAATACATTCCGGACAATCTCTGCGAACAAATGAGTAAACTAACCTCCGTGACCATACCCGACAAAGTAACCACTATCGGTAAAAATGCGTTCGGTCGTTGTTCGGGACTGACCTCAGTTACCATCGGGAACTCGGTAAAAGAGATAAGACAAGGCGCTTTCTACGGCTGTAACCGGTTAACTACCATAATCATACCGAACTCCGTAACAACCTTAGGCAATGAAGTTTTCTCCGGATGCAGGAATTTGGAATCCGCAACCATCGGGAATTCCGTAATCGGTATAGGAGAATATGCGTTCAGCGAATGTGAAAAACTGACGACTGTCATCATACCCAATTCGGTGAAAACCATCGGTTACGCAGCTTTTTATGAATGTACAGGACTAACCTCTATCACCATTGGAAGCTCGACAGAACAAATTTATGGCGATGCTTTCTCTGAATGTACCAATCTGAAAAGCGTATCCTGCCTTGCCATAAACCCACCGGTTTGTATGTGGGGAAGTCCATTCGACAATTACGATAAGGATCTCTTTGTTCCCACCGGCAGCGGTGACAAATATCGCAATGCCGAAGTGTGGAAAGAATTCAACATCACAGAGAAAACCTTCTCCGGCATACATTCGGCAGAAACAAAAGAGGCTCGTATCTACACCCGCGGCCATAACATCGTTATCGAAAACGCACTGCCGGGTACGCCCCTGTCGGTCTACAACACAGCCGGGGTATGCATCGAATCGATGGAAATCTCTGATTCAGAAACGGAAATCGCACTGCCCGCACAAGGTCTTTACATCGTCAAATATGGGGACAAGAGCATGAAGGTCGTGCTCTGACATCTTTTATAATCCCGCGCGGGAGGAGCGCTCCCGGTCTTATACACCCTTTCTTTTCCCGGGAGCGCTTTTTTCATACAACGGAACAACTCGGTCGTTCACAGCCGAATAGTTCCGTTGTATCTTTTTATACGCCGCCCCTATTTTGCAACAAAAATATAGGGGAGGTGGCACGAAATGACGAAGGGGTTAAACCCCACAAACAAAACTTTTGTATTCTTTTTCAACCCCTCTCCTCAGGAACTACTGTTCCTTCGGTCTCTTCCCTATACTGCTAACGCAGCATGGGAATATACAATAGGGAGAAAAGGCTACTTTTCAATCCTCTCCCCCTGTGTTTCCGAAGAAATATAGGGGGAGTGCCCGTAGGGCGAGGGGGTTAAACACAATAGTAGAACAAAAATATGAAACTCTCCCTCCTGCCGTGTCCCGTGGCATTACGGGGTGTTTCCATAAGGAAATATAGGGGGAGTGCCCGCAGGGCGAGGGGGTTAAACACAATAGTAGAACAAAAATATGAAACTCTCCCTCCTGCCGTGTCCCGTGGCATTACGGGGTGTTTCCATAAGGAAATATAGGGGGAGTGCCCGCAGGGCGAGGGGGTTAAACACAATAGTAGAACAAAAATATGAAACTCTCCCTCCTGCCGTGTCCCGTGGCATTACGGGGTGTTTCCATAAGGAAATATAGGGGGAGTGCCCGCAGGGCGAGGGGGTTAAAACAAAAGACACACAAATTCCAAGAACAAACCCTCCGAAGAAAGTTCAATTATGCCATAAATCAAAGATGGCAAGACCATACATTTGCCTAAAAAAACAGAAGTATGGAAACACAAGAACAAATTTTGAAAGAACAACGGTTGAAAATAGAAACACTCCGGTATCGAATCCTGTTACGATACTACGAGTTACTGCTCACATTAGATGTAATGACACAACCCAACGAAGTGAAAACATTGATGGGGTATATCAACACACTCGAACGCTACGCCAAAAAGTATGAAACAAAACCCGTTAAAAAGAAATCGGGAAAGCGAAAAGAGCATATCGACGAAATACCGGTAACCGATGAAAATACCGGAAGCGAAGAAACAGATTATATGCCCGACAATCCGAGTAACCTTTTCGACCTGTTGGAGGACAGCGACGAGACATACCCTCCCGAAGCCGATGTGTTGCCCACCGACATAGACGACTTTTTAAGAGCCGGTTATGCCCGTTATCTGAAACAAAAAGAAAATAAAGAGAAAAACAATCCGGCTCACCCGCAATTAGAGGATTCTCAACCTTGAAAAAAATGTAAAGACCGAGAACAAAATGCGAGAAATAATTGTTATCTTGCAATAGATATAACAGTATAAAATTATGCCACACCGTCTTTTCGTTCTCCTCTTTGGAATATTATTCATGGGTCTCCTCCCCGGTTCGGCTCGACAATCCCCGGACAAAATATGGCATAAACTCGATTCCATTCAAAACTATCGGACCGAGTTCACATATACAGTGACATTACCACTCACCGATTCGGAAATAAACTATCGGGCAGAACTCTCCTATCGAAAAAATCCAATCGACACACTTTGCGGATATTCATACTTAATCGATTACAAAGCCGAGAACGATACATGCCCGTATACCAATTTTATGGCTTACGACAACGGCGATTACTTCCGGTTCGACCGTGATCGGCTACGAGAATATCATCATCGCGAAGACAAAGAACCGTTCGCACATAAAGGTAACAATTCGGGAGTACACCGTTCGGGACTGTTCACCGAACTTTTCCCGGCTGAAATATCCCGACAATTAAAAACATTCGTCGGGAAAAAAGATTGTCTCGTACAATTTTTCCCCGACACGCTTGTACAGGACCGTCTGTGCGACGCCATACTCGTGAATGACTCCATAAAGGGCGAATTGTCCCGAACCATACTCTATACATTCGACACCCACGACGGGATGCCCCTATATCGGGAAACCGAAAATAATCCGGGTCATTTAGGTTCGCAAACCGTTACTGTAAAATATTCGGGAAACGATACGGATACGAAATTCCCCTCCGACTATTTCGGTGAGATCAACCTGCTGAAAAATTATGGAGAAATATTCCTCCGATTCCGCGAAGGCACTTATGCATCCTCCGACCGGGTAGGACAGAAAAGTCCGGAGTTTTCCCACAAATGGGGTGAACATCGGTTTTCTTCCGATCAGTTGAAAGGGCAAAACTGCCTGCTCTTATTCCTCGACGAACGAGGCGAATTTTGCAAACAAGCCCTGCAAATAGCCGAATCCGTATCCTTGCAAGAAAATCTGACGCCGGTTATACTCTACATAGAGAAACAACCCGAGAACATAGAAAACCGTTCGGGAGCCATCATACTGGAATATACCGGAAAAACAGCCGGCGAGTATGGCGTGACAGGCTACCCCACCCTCTTCCTGCTCGACCCCGAAGGCACGATACGATTCGTAAAAATAGGATATTCCCCGCTACTGGCCGAAGAACTCGAACTCGCCGTCAGGCAAATATTACACGACCGACCCATACAAGCGCAGAAAAACAAATAGTTTCATCTATAAATTAACAACAATGGAAAAAATCACTTTCAAAGGCACACCCGTACATACTTACGGTAAATTGCCGAAAGTAGGAAGCCAAGCTCCCTGCTTCACACTTACTCGATCCGACTTGACTGAACTTTATTGTCACGACCTCAAAGGACGTCGCATTGTACTGAACATCTTTCCAAGTCTCGACACTTCGGTCTGTGCTACTTCGGTGCGTAAATTCAATGAGCTGGCAGCATCTCTGGACAATACGACCGTCGTGGCCGTCTCCAAAGATCTACCTTTCGCCCAATCACGCTTTTGCACGACCGAAGGCATTAAAAACTTAATTGCCGCATCGGCATTCCGTTCGCCCGAATTTTCAAAAGATTACGGCGTGGAAATGGTAGACGGCCCGTTAGCCGGACTATTGGCCCGTGCGGTCGTAGTCATTGACGAAAATGGAAAAGTCATTCACGCTGAACTCGTTCCCGAAATCGCACAAGAACCCGACTATGAAGCCGCTATAAAAGCGTTGAAATAGTCCACAAAGAAATTTTCTCTCCTGCACAAATTTATAACGTGCGACAAAAATAATATAGTAGGGGGGGGAGGGAGGTAAAACAATATCCGCAGCAAAAGAAACGGATTAGTGCCTCACCCTCCCTATATTGTTTTGCAGAGCAGAGGGGTTAAATGTCCGATATAAACCGACTGATGAGAGGCTGTTTTCACCCCCTCCGTCACTACGTGACACGGCTGGGGAGAAGGGTAAATACAATTATCTCATTTGTTAAAACGATGTAACAGAAGGGCGTTAAACCTCCTCCTCTGTGTTTTTGCAACGCAAAAATATAGGGGAGGTGGCACACAGTGACGGAGGGGTTAATCTCTCAATCAGAAATTACTATGAAACCTTTCTCACCCCTCTCCTCTGAAACTTTCGTTTCTTCGGTGTCTCCCCTATTGCTTTCACAGCACAAGAGAGAAGTGCACAATGCTATCCTTATGCCGAAACGGAAACGCCACTTTCAATCCTCTCCCCCTGCTCATCGCAGATGAGATAGGGGGAGTGCCCGTAGGGCGAGGGGGTTAAAACAATAGTAGAATAAAGATGTTTGGGAATTATACGCTCCCCCTGCGCTATTGCATATTGAATCGATTGATAATCCTCGCTATTTCAAGCACATCGGATTCGTTTAAATAGGCCGACATCGGCAGGCTCAATACCTCATCGGCAAGCTGTTCGGCAATAGGCAGAGGCAATCGATTGTATTCTCGATAACACTGTTGTTTGTGCGGAGGTATGGGATAATGAATGAGAGTGCCTATCCCTTCCGATTCCAAATAGCTTTTCAGCCGATCCCGCTCGGGACATCGTACGACATACTGATGCCAAATGTGTTCTCCCTCACCTCCCGGTTCGGGAAGTACGATTTCCTTGCCATGTATATGTTCGGAATATGCCTTTGCGACAGCGACCCTACGGCAATTATCCTCATCGAGATATTTCAATTTCACCGATAAGAATGCAGCTTGCAAATCGTCCATGCGGCTGTTCACCCCCTTATAAAGATTCACATACCGCTCTGCCGAGCCGTAATTACCTAATGCTCGAACCACTTCGGCCAGTTCCCCGTCATCGGTCGTCACTGCTCCCGCATCGCCCAATGCGCCCAAATTTTTGGTCGGATAGAAACTCAATCCGGCGGCATTGCCCAAAGCTCCGGTGTGAAACGAGCCCTGCAATCCCGCCACCGGCGAAACCGCACCGAAAGCCTGAGCGTTATCCTCTACAATTTTCAACCCGTAACGGGCAGCTACGTCTTTCAGACATTCGTCCCAACAAACCCGACCGTACAGATGGACGACCATAATCGCCCGCGTGCGAGCGGTTACAGCCCGCTCCACCAAAGAAGTATCGAGATTGTAAGTGTGTACCGACGGCTCGACGAACACAGGTACGAGCCCGTTGTCGGTAATGGCGAGAACCGAAGCCACATAGGTATTCGAGGGCACGATCACCTCGTCACCCGGCTGCATGACTCCCATCTCGATGTATGCACGTAACATTAAACGTAAGGCATCCAACCCGTTTCCCGTAGCTACCGCATAGCGACAACCCAGATATGCACATAATTGCTCTTCCAACCGGGACACGTACTTCCCCCGGATATACCACCCGCCCTCGATAACTTCGGCGGCAACGGTCTTCATCTCCTCCATATAAGGAGCATTGGTTTCTCGTAGGGATAATTGGGGATATTTCATCTATCGACTAATTTCTTTAAACTCTTGATAATCGCGAATATAATCCGACTCTTCGTAATAATCAGAAGTCAGCACCAAACAGACCGACCCAGAAGAGAAATTATTAAGTACCCGCCAAATACCCGGCACGATAAGCAACCCGTAGGAGGGTCGGTTCAAAGTCACCGTACGGGTGGAGACGCCGTCGTCGAGAATTACATCGAACGATCCACCGGCCGCCACCAACAACTGGTAAAGTTGCTTGTGTGAATGACCGCCCCGTTCCTCTCCGCCCGGCACATCATACAGATAGTACACCCGTTTCACGGCAAAAGGCAGGTCGATGTCATTCTCCACCACAGTGATGTTTCCATTCTCTCGCTCGTGCTTGGGCAATCGTATCAGTCGGCAATCGTCCACCGAAGCTCTTTTACTCATCATTCCTTCCTTTCAATAAAGTGCGGTACTCTTCAAAATCTTCTATATAATCGCCGGCATCGTACAAGGTCGACGACAATACCAACGCCAGCGAATTGGTCGAGAAGTTATCCAGCTCGCGCCACATCATGCGGGGCACATACAAACCATAATACGAACGTGCCATGTGATAGCGCCGAGTCTCCGTGCCGTCATTCAACACGATATCGAAGCTGCCCGACAAAGCCACGATAAACTCCTCCTGTTCTTTGAAAGCGTGGCCGTTGCGATGCTCGTCGCCCGGCACATCGTACAGCCAGTAAGTACGCGCTATCTCGAACGGAATATGCCGTGCACTCTCGATGAACGACAGGTTTCCCCGCTTGTCTGCCACTTTGGGCAACTCGATCCATCTCACCCGGTCAAAGCTCATCGTTCGCCAGTCTTATCAAATATTGTCCATACTGGTTTTTCTTCATCGGCTCGGCGAGTCCGAGCAAATGTTCCTTGTCTATCCACCCCATGCGATAAGCGATTTCTTCCAAAGAGGCCACTTTCAGTCCTTGTCGGTGTTCGATGGTCTCGATAAAGTTCGATGCCTCGTACAGAGATTCATGCGTACCGGTATCGAGCCAAGCGAAACCTCGTCCCATTAACTGTACGCCAAGAGCCTGCGATTGGAGAAAGACCTGATTCACCGAGGTTATTTCCAATTCTCCCCGTGCCGATGGTTTCACCTGCTTGGCAACCTCCACGACCCGATTAGGGTAAAAATAAAGACCGACCACGGCATAGTTGGAACGAGGCTTTACCGGTTTCTCCTCGATACTGATCGCCCGTCCGCTTTCGTCGAACTCGACTACACCGTAACGTTCGGGATCGCCCACCCGGTAACCGAACACCGTCGCCATTCCTTTATCGGCATCAGCAACGGCCTGTCTCAGCATGCGGGTAAAGCTCTGCCCGTAAAAGATGTTGTCGCCCAACACCAAGCACACGGTGTCATTCCCCACGAACTTCTCCCCGATGATAAACGCCTGCGCCAGTCCATCGGGCGATGGCTGCTCGGCATACTCGAAACGCACGCCGAACTGTCCGCCGTCTCCCAACAACCTCTTGAATCCGGGCAAATCGGTAGGAGTGCTGATAACAAGTATCTCACGGATACCAGACAACATCAATACCGATATGGGGTAATAAATCATAGGTTTGTCATACACCGGAAGCATCTGCTTCGATACTCCCCGAGTAATGGGATACAATCTCGTGCCGGAGCCTCCGGCCAATACTATGCCTTTCATCGTTCGTATCTTATTAGGGCAATCAACGATTGCCGTACATTTGTTCGTAATATTTCTGGTAATCGCCGCTGACTACTTCGTCCACCCAATCTTGATGATCGAGATACCAACGCACAGTTTTCTCTATCCCCACGGTAAAGGGGGTCTCGGGATACCAGCCCAATTCACGGGCAATCTTCGACGGATCGATGGCATAACGCATGTCGTGCCCCGGACGGTCGCCCACGAAAGTAATCAAATCCTCGTTAATATTCTTCACATCGGTCTTCAATACCCTACGATATTCCGGTTCTTCCCGCATGATACGGGCAATAATACCGATGATGAGCTTCACGATATTGATATTCTGTTCTTCGTTGAATCCGCCCACATTATAGACTTCGCCGATACGGCCGCGTTCCAATACGGCATCGATAGCCTTAGCGTGGTCTTCCACATAGAGCCAGTCGCGCACATTGTCGCCCTTACCATAAACCGGGAGTTTCTGACCGGCCAATATATTCTTGATAATCAGAGGTATCAATTTTTCCGGGAAATGATAGGGACCGTAATTGTTGGAACACCGGGTAATATTCACCGGCATGCCGTAGGTTTCGTGGTAAGCCCTCACGAACATATCGGCACTCGTCTTCGAAGCCGAATAAGGAGAACGGGGATCAAGCGGCGTCGTCTCCGTAAAGAACCGTTTGCCATAAGTATGCAGGTCGGTACGTCCGGTCACCACTTTGCGCACATCGGCATCGGTGATTTCCAACGGCTGCGGATCGGTATAATCCTTAGACAACGAGCCGTAGACCTCGTCGGTCGATACTTGCAAGAATTTCTTTCCCTCGGCATAGAGAGGCTTCCCTTCGGAATCTTTTCCCTTATACCAAGCCTTGCGGGCGCAATCGAGCATATTCTGCGTGCCCAATATATTCGTTTCCAAGAAGAGCTGCGGATTGGCTATACTGCGGTCTACGTGCGATTCGGCCGCAAAATTGACCACATAATCTATATCGGTTTCGGCAAAAATGTTCGCCACCAATTCGGCATTGCGTATATCCCCCTTTACGAACCGCACTCTCGAATCGGCTATTTCGTCTTTAATAGTACCCAGATTCCCGGCATACGTAAGTTTATCCAAAACGACCACATATATATCTTCTTCGTACTTTTTCAACAAATATTTCAAAAAGTTCGCCCCAATAAATCCGGCCGCACCGGTGACCAAATATCTTTTCATAACCTGAAATTTAAAATTCGCTGCAATTTACAACTTTTTTAAGAAATAATCCAATACGAAATATTTAGAAACTGTTTTAATTTTTTTCAAGCGACATTCGAGAACCTCTTCGAGGGTATTCACTCAGACTTCCCCCTCCAATATAGTAATACTTTTAGCAGTCGATGGGAGAAATTCACCTTATAAATATATAATTAATT
>ERZ779894.1310-NODE-1310-length-25808-cov-11.056343_pt1 | contig 25808 bp, 23 predicted proteins | sample MGYA00511587_ERZ779894 | MGnify/ENA primary metagenome ERZ779894 (study PRJEB29588, sample SAMEA2160490) | human gut metagenome | biome: human gut; feature: human-associated habitat; material: faeces | place: Denmark | collected 2008/2010 ... | reverse complement strand
CGCCGCAACGACAGGCGCGGCAAGGCGCGCCGCCGCCCAAAGGACAACCGCAGGCCGCAGGAAAACAAGGAAGAATAAATAAAAGCAATGTTAAAGGCTCCCGCATGGGAGCCTTTTTGGCATGGTACAAACCCTTACTCCCCCATCTTATACACCTGCTCGCGCCAGCGTTCGCTTTTGGCTATCACGCCGTCAGCATCGCTTGAAAGCTCGTGCGCAAGATAGCGCGCGTCAAGCTCCGTCATGTATCCACGCGCATCGGCCTTTTTCAGCACGCTTTGGGCTATCATCGCATCTATGTTGATAAGGTTCAGCGCCGCGTAAAGCACCGCCGCGGTTATCGCCATCGCCTGCACTGCGCGCAGCTTTTTATCATAAAGCCGCACTATGCATATTATTACCGCCGCCAGTATGCACACCATGAACCATGCCGAAAGTATCCTTCTGAGCGTAAGGCCGTATGCGTCAATGTACATATACAGCCTGAACGCCGCGCACATAAGCAGCACGAACGCGGAAAGCATCAGCCCCGCAAGGAAACGCCTGAGAGCGGTATCCTCCTCCGCTGCGGTGGAGAAAAGCGCGTATACGCCAATGTTTATTATGCTCACGGCGCAAAGCTCGCCAAAGCCCTGCACGGCGTATTGCGAATATGTAAGCCCCTCCGGCAGCCCCTTCAGCCCCGTAAGGTAAGCGAACTGGAATATGGCGTACACCACATATAGTGTAAGCAGCATTCCTACCGCAATTTTCGCAGCGACGGCGGGTATTATGCGCTGATACGGCGTTTCCGGAAGCGTTTTCGGCTCATAAGCCATATAGTATATGAACGAAAAGAACAGCACCGCCGCAGCGAGCGCGGCAATCGCACGCCATATCACCGCGCCTATTCTAAGCCCCTCAAAAAAGCGGCCTATGCTAAGCTGCATCGCCGCATCCGCATTTATAAGCAGCGCAGCGCACAGCGCGGCAAGTGGTATGCCCATTATAAGCCCAACGCGCACGGCGGTGCCGTTTTTGCTTGCCTTGCCGCGGCCGAATGCGCTGCCTATCGCGCCAAAGAAGCGGCCTATGCACACGAACGGCGCAACGAACCAGCCCTTGAAATACGCCGTTATAAGCCCATCCTGCCGTTCTTTGGGCACGGTGAAGCACACCGTTACCGCGTGCAGCATAAGCACGGCGGGCAGCGCGGCAAAGTTGATAAACGTAAGCTCGACCTGCTTATACATAAGCGGCCGCAGCACCAGCACAGCCGCCACCGCAAGCAGTACATAGCCCCATACGCTCCGTTTGGCCCTGTCCCATGCGGCGAAGTAAAACCCGGCCATGTATACAAGCCAGAACCCGCCGTATATGAGCATGGCGCTGCTCATGTCCGGCTCGCCGCTCCACATGTATTCGCCGCATACGCCCCACGCGAACGCTATGCCTATTGCTATGGCGAAAAGCGTAAGTATGCGCTGCTTTAATGTGTATTCCCACGTTTTATTCTGCTCCATTGTTATCCTCCACGTATTCCAGTATGTCCCCCGGCGTGCAGTTCAGCTTTTTGCATATAGCGTCCAGCGTGGAAAAGCGTATCGCCTTGCCCTTGTTGGTTTTAAGTATGCTCAAATTGGCCTGCGTAATGCCTATGGCCTCGGCAAGCTCGCCGCCGGACACGCCCCTGCGCGCCAGCATTATGTCAAGATTCACCCTTATCATGCTGCCCTCCGCGTCAAATGGTAAGCTCGTTTTCCCGCTTGTACTCAACGGCCCTTTTGAACACCATGCCAAGCGTAAGCGCGAAAAGCCCGCTGAGTATCATCACCAGCGCGCACACGGCGGTCATAACGGTGAACATAAAAAAGCATTTTACGAAGAACACAAGCCCCGCCGCCTCAGCCGCGATGCCCATGCGCATGAACGCCGCCGCGTTGCGCTCCACGAACGGATCGCTTTCCACTGTTTTAAGCACCGCCGCAAGCTCAATAAGTATCCACAGCGCAATGCCCCCGCATACAAGCAGCATTGCGTAGAACAGCACCGTGCTTCCCGCCGCGCCGTATTCGTTTTCCATAAAGGAGCGCACGTCTGCGGATATGAACAGCGCCGCCATCAGCGCCGCAACAAGCACCATAAGCGCATATAAAAGCGCGCGCGTTATTTTTGAAAGCGTTTTAAGCGTCATAATTCCATCCCTCCGCGGTTTTATGTTTTCGCAAGTATAATACCACGCCATTTATCGAATTACAATAAGAATTTATTGTTTTACAATAAATTCATAGAATCTTAATAAAATGTTGTCACCATCATTTCACCAAATGTGGGTTCATAGAGCTTTTAATGCGTGTTATAATAAGCATAATAAAAGTAAGAAGGAGACGCAATTATATGTACGATCCATACTTTTCATACGCTGCGGAATCGCTGCTTTATATAGCGGTGCTTGTCGTGGCCGTGATAGGCATGATAGCATCGCTTAAGGTGCAGATCACGTTCAAAAAGTATTCCACTATGCCCGCGCGCTGCGGCCTCAGGGCGAACGACGTTGCGCGCAGGCTGCTTTGCGAGGGCGGCAGCTCCGCCACGCTTTCGCCCGTGTCCGGTTCGCTTACCGATCATTACGATCCAACAAAGAACGCCGTTGGGCTGAGCGAGAGCGTGTATAACAGCACGTCCGTTGCGGCGCTGGCCGTTGCCGCGCACGAAATAGGCCACGTTATGCAGCATCAGGAAGGCTATACGCCCATAAAGGTGAGAAACGCGCTGCTGCCCGTGGCGCGCATAGGTTCAACCGTTGGGCCGTGGCTTGTTATAATAGGCATAATGATGGGCGCGTTCAATTTGGCAAGCATAGGCGCGGGGCTGTATTTTGGCATATTGGCATTTCAGCTTGTCACGCTGCCGGTGGAGTTCAATGCCTCCCGCCGCGGGCTGAAGATGCTTACCGAGGGCGGCTACATATCCTACGGCAGCGAGGAGCAGGCCGCAAAAAAGGTGCTGCGCGCCGCCGCAATGACATATGTCGTTGCCGCGCTGAGCACATTCCTCACCTTCCTGCGCCTGGTGATGATGGCAAGCAGGAATAGACGGAGATAAATTCTCATTTTGTCACACAGGGATGGTTTTTACCGCCCCTGTGTTTTTTGTTTACGCTTTATTAAAAAGTTGAAATATTTTCTGTGACCAATAGCATAACATTTTAATCAACGCATCGTGATTTAACGCAAAAAGCCAAGTGATTTCGGTATAATATATAATCTAAAATTTATTGGGAAAACGTTGACGTTCTCCCGCTTGGTATGTTACCATAGAATCGGTAAATAAGCCACGTTAAGCTTTACTAAAACAGTTACACCCGCTGCCCGTTCCCTAATCGGAACGATATGAACCGCAGGACCGGCCAACACCAAGGAGGCTGATTCCATTGCGCCGTTAATGTTTTAGGCACTAAACGAAAACACGAACAGCGAAAATCAAAACAACAAAAACATCAGGAGGAAAACCATGAAGAAAAAGATTTGTCTTATTATGTGTATGGCCCTTATTGTGACCGCGTTTGCATCCGTGGCTTTCGCCCGAAAAGAGTCCTGCTCCTATTGCGGAGCTGATATGGAATGCTATTACGTTTCTCCTGAGCGTATAGTAGACCGTTACACATCGCCTTGTAGTATAGCGACAAACCAACGCGATGAGATGGTAATACACGCCACCGATTACTTCTACCAGTGTTCTAATCGGTACTGCCGAAAGGAGTCCTTCAAAGACACAGTGACTCGCACCGAACGCATTTGCGACCATTCGGAAAACTAAATAGCATCGAGCTTCGTTCTATTGCGGCGGTCGTTACCGCCCGCCGCAATATCAAACGGTTGCAGGAGGGTAATCATGAAGAAAAAACTTTGTTTGTTTTTGTGCCTGGTCATCATCGTAACAGCATTAGCTTCCGTGGCCTTTGCGCGCGATGAAATATGTTCGTATTGCAACGCCAGAGTAAAATTTTACGACACATCTGATACATACCTTCTAAGGGTATATAGCACGCTATGCCTATATGACGATAAACGTATGGACATAATATACGTATGGGCAAAAGATTATCTTTATAGATGTTCAAACCCCGAATGCGGCATAGAAAACTTCAGTGAAACAAAGATCGTTAAACAAGAACGTAGTTGCAACCATGTCTAAACGAACGATATCTTGATGCGGCTTGGTCATAATTCCGCCGCATCAAGATTATCATAAACAACATAACCATCAGAAAGGAACTATATCTATGCTATCGATGCACCTAAAGCAGTTGTTTCGTAAGCCTATGCGCACCGTATTATGTATACTGGTGCTTGTTGTGCTTACTGCGTTTTTCTGCACGAGCTTAAATTTATATATGGATAGCCGGCATAACCTCCAGCTGGCAAACGATACATATACTACAATAGCTATAATGGAACTGTATGCGGATGTTGACAGCCGCGGCAATATTATAAACGATGTTACAAAAGCCGAGGATTACGCGGGATATCATGCTTTAACGGTGTATGGTTACGATTTGGAACCCATAATTACCGCGCCCAGCGTAAAAAAATATGAACTCCGCGCGCGTTACGGCGCTTTTAGCGAAGATAACATTGCGGTAAGATATAATGACAAAAAGCAAGCTATTCCGATATGTAGCGAGGATATTATCCGTTTCAAAATAGTCCCCGAACATCAAAAAGAAGCGGAAGCCGACAAAGAATGGAACGACGTTGAATTTGTTGACGACGGCCGTTACAGAATAGGTGCTGAAAGCTGGGAAGATGGTAAGTTTTTTTCTCGTACATATAACTTAGATATAGTTGAATCCGCCATAAATGTGTATGAATACGAAAAACGTCCTATTAATTTTTATGTTCAGCTCGGCAGAATATACATTGATGAACCCTTGACCGATACAAACAGCCTTATGCCTTCGGCTGACTATGCCGATAAGCCGGACTGCATAATTCTGGAGCCAAACACTGAATATATCGCTTCAATTACGCATTTATCAGACAGCAACAGCACTTTCAACGCGGCCAGCGGGCTTTATAAAATACAAATATTCACAATAGCAAGAGATGAACTTTTTAGGAATGAATACTACTATTATTCTATCGGCCGTACCGAAGACGTAGATTGGAACTACCCTTACGAACAGCCATTCTGGATATATGAATACGACGAACTGAAAAGCAAACCGGAAATGCTGAAGAAGTATGAGCAGATAGCGCGGGCGTATTACATAAATTCCCGCTCCTTCGGCGTTATGACCACAAACGACTTAACCGGCATTCCCGCATTCCACTTGGGCAATATGTTCATACCCGAAGGCCGCATGATAACCGAGGAGGAATACGCTTCCGGCGCAAAGGTCTGCATGATAAGCACAGACCTTGCAAAGCTGCAAGGCTGGAATGTGGGCGACAAAATCGATTTCAGTTTCTATGAATACAACAATTTTGTCAACGCAACCATTTGGGGTTCGCGCCTAAGCCCGCGCTATACCTACACCGACCCGGACCATTTCTTTGACAATGGCGAATATGAAATAGTCGGCGTGTATAACGTCCGCCCGCTCACGGGCACTTCCGCCGTGTCCGCGTCCGCCGTGTCCGTTCCCTGGAACACAATCTACATTCCCGAAAAGTCGCTCGAGAATGCCCCGGCTGAGGAGGACAGACCCGTAACAGGTGCGCTGCTGACAATATGGCTGGAGAATGGTAAGATTGAGCCGTTCATAGAGCGCATGAACGAGCTGGGCATAACCGGCGCAAAGCAGGGAGACTATGAAGCAAGGTTTACCTTCTACGACCAAGGCTATTCGAGAATACAGCCAAGCTTGGAAGCACTTTCCGGTACGGCGGAGCTGCTGCTGATACTCTCATCCTCGCTGTTGGTAATAGCAGCATTACTGCTGGCGTTCTTCTATGCGCAGTCGCAGAAGCAGAGCATAGGCACAATGCGCTTACTCGGTTGCAGCAAGGCAAGAGCCTTTGTAGCGGTTATGCTGAGCGCGCTTATTATTGCCGTAACAGGTGCGCTCATAGGTGCGGCAATAGGGCATGCGCTGACCGCAAGCGTGGGCGAGAGCATAATGGCCAACGCCAACCAAACTCCGGAGGAGTTTCTCGCCTTCAGCGCATACTTGGCAGAAAGTACGCAGGTGGAGGTCGAGTTTGCGCTCGGCGCTGATGCAAAAGTAAGCCTGCTAACATGCCTTGCCGCGCTGGGGCTGTTCATAGCAGGAACGCTCGTGTTCGTGCTGCGCTACCTTGGCAAAGGACCGAGAGAGCTGCTGCCAAGGGCGGGAGAGTAAACTTTTTTGCCAGGGGGCCGGGGAAGATTTCGATTTCTCCCCTTAGGCCCCCTGGCGACCCCCGTAACCCCATTGAAACGATCGCTCCGCGAAGGGGTACGGCACTGCACGCCGTGTTTGTACCGCACCAAAAGGCTCCCTGCCCGGGGAGCTGTCGAACGAAGTGAGACTGAGGGGTTGAGATAAACAAAGAGCAATGAGCCGCTTTATAACCCCTCCGGCTTTCGCTACGCGAAACCCACCTCCCCTTTCAGGGCAGGCTTAATGTTTGAGTTTGTACCGCACCAAAAGGCTCCACCGTTTGCGGGGGAGTTGTCTGTGAGAGACAGTGAGCAGACTGAGGGGGAACTTCTCGCGGCAGTTGGCTGCTTTAAGTTATTCTCATACCAAAAAGCTCCCCAAGTAGGGGAGCCGATAAGTCAATTATTTTTTCGAAGGAGCAGATTTTACTCCTCCAGCATCTTTTTTGCGAATATCACGCTGATTATGTTCATTATGCCGTCCACCATCATGCAAACGCCCATAACCGTGGTCGCGGCGGCCGCGCTCTTTATGGGGTTGAACAGCATCACTATGCCCGCCGCAAGCATTATGAACGCAAATACCATAACGAGTATATAACGCCCTATGCCAAAGCGCATCATGTTGAAGGAAAGCTGCATCCTCAGTATGCTGTCCGATATCACCGCTATGCCAAGCACAACGCCGAATATTGCCACAACGGCCTTGGCGCAGATTATCATGAGTATGCCCGTTACCGTGCACGCAACGCCAAGCGCAAGCCCCATGCCCGGGAACATATAGCTCGTATCCGCGCTGAAGTAGCGCACTATGTGGTATATGCCGAACAGCGTAAGCGCCGCGCCCATTATATAGCATATCACCATGCGCGAGCCTACCGGCCACAATATTTGTATCAGGCCAAGCACTATGTAGGTCAGTGAAATCGCCAAAAGGGTGTTTCTGAATGCTTTGCTCATTGTTTCTACTACCTCCCATATTTATGCTTCTATTTTACCCAATACAAAAGGCGCATTCAATATGCAATGCGCCTTTTTTACCCTAATTTGACCGTGTTTTCACATTTTTTGCGCAAAAAAGAACGAACGGCTTATTCAAACCGCCCGCCCCTTTTAACACATTAGGTTTGCTTCTTAAAGTTAGGCTATCAGTTGATGCCGTAACGCTTCTTGAAGCGGTCTACACGTCCGCCGGTGTCTACCAGCTTCTGCCTGCCGGTGTAGAACGGATGGCACTTGGAGCAAATTTCGACCTTGAGCTCGCCCTTTACGGAACCGGTCTTGAAGGTCTCACCGCAAGCGCAGCGGACGATGCTTTCGCCGTAAGAGGGATGGATATCCTTTTTCATCGTGCAACTCCTCACTTTATTTTTGCTGGGCGCAGCGCGATTAACCGCCCTGCTGCTGCATTCGTAAGGACAATAAGTCCCGAACAGATGGTATTATACCCTGAAAAGCTGCACAAATCAAGGGCTTTTTTGCCTTTTTCAAATCTTTTTGGCCATATTTCCCCTCCCGCGCTTGACAATCCTTCCCTTTATGCCCTATCATACCTACATCATCAGTTAAAAGCGCGAGGTTTATTATATGGAAAAAGCAAAAAAAACGATAGGCATGCTGGTCGCGGTAGAAATAGGGGCCGTGCTTTCCCGCTACGGTGATAAGCTTACCGATGTGAGCGAGACCGGCTTCGACGTAAAGCGGCTGGACAGCGACGATTACACGATGTATATTCTCAAAAGCGGCGCGGGCGAAATAGCCGCCGCAGCGGGCACGCAGTTCCTCATAACCAAATACGGCGCGGAGTTCATAATCAACTTTGGCGTGGTCGGCGGTATTACGCCGGAAATGAGCCTTGCCAAGACCTGCGTTGTGGAAAGCGTTGTGCATTACGATTTTGATACTTCCACAATAGACAACTGCGAAGTGGGCCGCTATCTTGAATACCCCAGCATATACATTCCCGCTCCCGCAGAGCTTGTGGACGCCGCCATCGCGGCGGAGCCGTCGCTCAAGCGCGTGATATGCGCCTCCGGCGACAAATTCGTTGACGATCCCGCCAAGAAGCGCGCCCTGCACGCCGACTTCAATGCCGACATATGCGAAATGGAGGCCGCCGCGATACTGCTCACCTGCAACCGCAACCGCGTACCCTGCCTTATGATAAAGGCCGTGAGCGACGCCATAGAGGGCGGCTGCGAGGAATTCACCGCCCAGGTTGACCGCTCCGCCGCGATCTGCCTTGAAGTAGCGCACCGCGTAATAGAAAAGCTTCATTCCTAAGCATCAGCTCATAGCATAACTCCCCAAATTCGGGGAGTTTTTTGTTTTGTTACCAGATTGTTCATGGATTCAGTAGGAGCAATCTGGTAAAGTAGTAACAGGACTCCCTCCGTCTGCTCGTTGCATTCGCATCCACCTCCCTCATCAGGGAGACTGGCAGCAGCACTAACCAAAAGCTGTCCCCGCAAGCGGGGAAAGTGGACACGAACAAAGTGAGTGACCGAAAGGGGTGCGGCATAAAGCTGCCAAGCGCGTTTCAAACGTGATGTGCGGCGTGATTCAACGCTGCGGTAAATATCACCCTGATGCGGAAAAAGGCCCAGGGTCAACGATAATAATTCCCGACAGTGCAGTTAAGGACTTTATGCGCATATGCTTTGCCGACTATACGGACGATATGCCCATACCCGAAATAGAGGGGCTTACGCACATTGACGGCACATACTATAACGATCCAAACGAAAGCACGAACCGCAGTCGAACGGACTACATAATACTCGACATGCAGCATTATCAAAAGGGCGAATATAGCGACGAAAGCAGATTCTATATGTTCATTGTTTCCTTGGACGATGCCGACCATTTTCAGGGCGGAAAAAGCTGGAAAGTATGGCTGATCAAAAATGATGAACCAGACAGGCTTGGCATAAACTGGCGCGTAGAAAAGATAGTAAGGCTTCCTAATCTGACAAACGGCATTGAGATCTGCGACGGAAATTAGCGCAGCATCCAAAAGCTGTCCCCGCACGCGGGGAAAGTGTCGCGGCGTAAGCCGTGACGAAAGGGGAACGGCTTAAAGCTGCCAAGCTGTTTTACTGTTCCCCCTCAGTCGACTACGCCGACAGCTCCCCCGCAAGCGGTGGCGCCTTTTAGGGTACAGTAATCCCCACCTACAACCAACGGGCGGCCTTGCGGCCGCCCGTCAGCGGATAAGATAAAGTGTATATGAGGATAGGGACTGTCCTTTTTATTTGGTGCCGAACAGCCTGTCGCCCGCGTCGCCAAGGCCGGGCACTATGTAGCCGTGGTCGTTAAGATAGTCGTCCACATGCGCAACGTAGATGTCCACGTCGTCATGCGCCGCCTGCACGGCCTTTATGCCCTCGGGCGCTGCTATCAGGTTCACCAGCTTTATGTTCTTGCAGCCCGCGCGCTTTATAACGTCTATCGCCGCAACGGCGCTGCCGCCGGTGGCCAGCATCGGGTCAACGATTATTATGTCGCGCTCCTCTATGTCGGAAGGCAGCTTGCAGTAATAGTCAACGGGCTTGAGCGTTTCCGGGTCGCGGTAAAGGCCGACGTGGCCCACCTTCGCCGCGGGGATAAGGCTCAGCATGCCGTCAACCATGCCAAGACCGGCGCGGAGTATGGGCACTATGCCAAGCTTTTTGCCGGCAAGCACCTCAGTGGTCGCCATGGCAACGGGGGTCTCCGTCTGCACTTTTTCAAGGGGAAGATCGCGGGTAGCTTCGTATGTAAGCAGCATTGCCAGCTCCTCCACCAGCGCGCGAAATTCCTTTGAACCGGTGTTCTTGTCCCTGAGGAAGGTCAGCTTGTGCTGCACAAGGGGATGATCGATAACGTGTACTATACTCATTTGCGTCTCCTTATATAAATTTATTTGTTCTCGTATTGGGTTATTTTGGCTATGCGGTTAATGTGCCGCTGCCCGTTTGAAAATTCCGTTTCAAGCCAGGTTTTTACTATGCCCTTGGCAAGCTCCGTGCCCACTATCCTGCCGCCCAGCGCCAGCATGTTCGTGTCGTTATGTTCGCGCGTAAGGCGGGCCATAGTTTCGTCCGTGCAAAGCGCGCAGCGCACTCCGCGCACCTTGTTGGCGCATATGCTAACGCCTATGCCCGTGCCGCACACTATTATTCCCCGGGAAATTTCACCTGAGCCGACTTTTTCGGCTAAAGAAAAAGCTACGTCCGGATAGTCAACGCTGTTTTCATCATAGCAGCCGATGTCTATCGTTTCGTAGCCAAGAGAGTCAATAAACGGGATCAACTCCTTTTTAAGAGCAAATCCGCCGTGGTCGCAGCCTATGGCAATTCTTCGATCCATCCTATACCAACCTTCCTTGTTTTGATCAAATTATAAAATTAAACCGTTCGATACACTTTGCGTGCGTTTTGCGGTTCATTTTGTATTAAATTATGTTGAATCCGGCCGAGCGCAGCAGCCTGTTCATATATGCAAGGCCCATGTCGTCGTTGGGCAAAGCTTCGGCAAATATAACGTCCGCCCTGCCGCCGTATTCCCTAAGGCTGTAAAACAGCGATGCGCACAGCGTTGCCGGTTCAGTCCTGTCCCCTATTATAACACAGTTGCGCCCCCTATAAAAGGGCTGCGTCTGCTTTGTTGCAAAAATAATGCAATCCTCGCCCGCGGCTTCGCGTGCGTCGTACTCGCGGCATATCTTTGCCGCTATCTCCCTTTCCCTGCCTTCGGCGACCACCACCTCCGCATCGGGCGCATAGTGGCGGTATTTCATGCCCGGGCTTGCCGCCGTTTCGCCCTCCCTCAGCGGGGAAAGCACCGCGTGCGCCACGTCCACCGGGCCTATCATGGCCTCCAGCATCTCTTTCGTTACTGCACCGGGGCGCAGTATGGTAGGCCGGCCTATCAGGCTGACCACCGTGGATTCAAGGCCGTATTTGCACGGCCCGCCGTCTATTATCAAATCAACCCTGCCGTCCATGTCCTGCCGAACGTGTTCGGCCGTGGTGGGGCTGGGCTTACCGCTCAGGTTCGCGCTCGGCGCGGCTATGGGCACGCCCGCCGCGTTTATCAGCGCGCGCGCGGTTTTGTTCAGCGGCATGCGCACCGCAACCGTGTCAAGCCCCGCGGTCACCTCGTCCGGCACGATGGAGCTTCTGTTGAATATCATGGTCAGCGGCCCGGGCCAGAACGTGTCCGCCAGTATCCGCGCGTTATCCGGAACGTGACTCCACAGCGGCTTTAATTCGCTCTTTTTTGCAATGTGCAGTATCAGCGGATTGTCCGCGGGCCTGCCCTTGGCAGCGAATATCTTCAGCACCGCTTCGCTGTTAAGCCCGTTCGCGCCAAGGCCGTATACCGTCTCCGTCGGGAAAACGACCAGCCCGCCTTCTTTTATTATACGTCCGCCCAGGCTCGTCCCGTTTTCGTATTGCGTTACGGCGTTTGCATACTGCGTTTTCATTGCCTGCCTCCTGTTTTACCACGCGGCCTTATTCCTCCGCGGAGGATAGCTGCCGCGTGCGCTCCGCCAAAATGAGCGCGTCTATTATTTCGTCCATGTCCCCGTCAAGAAATGCCTCCAGCTTGTATAGCGTAAGCCCTATGCGGTGGTCCGTAACCCTGCTCTGCGGGAAGTTATATGTGCGTATGCGCTCGCTGCGGTCGCCCGAACCTACCTGGCTCTTGCGCTCGTCCGCCTCGGCCTCCGCAGCCTTGCTCTGGTAAAGCTCAAGCAGCCTGCTTTTGAGCACGCGCATGGCCTTGTCGCGGTTCTTATGCTGGCTGCGCTCGTCCTGGCACTGCACCACAAGCCCCGTGGGTATGTGCGTAATCCTTATTGCGCTTTCGGTCTTGTTTACATGCTGACCGCCCGCGCCGCCGCTTCGGTATGTGTCTATCTGCAAATCGTTCGGGTTTATGTCAACCTCCACGTCCTCCGCCTCCGGCAGCACCGCAACCGTTGCCGCGCTTGTGTGTATGCGCCCCTGCGATTCCGTCTCCGGCACGCGCTGCACCCTGTGCACTCCGCTTTCAAACTTCATGCGGCTGTATGCGCCCTTTCCCTGAAGCGAGAGCACAACTTCCTTCACGCCGCCCTTTTCCGTGTAGTTTTCGTTCATAAGCTCGGCCTTGTAGCCGTGCCGCTCGGCGTAGCGGGTGTACATGCGCAGAAGATCCGCCCCGAACAGCGCCGCTTCCTCGCCGCCCGTGCCCGCGCGCACTTCTATTATAACGTCCTTGTCGTCGTTGGGATCCTTGGGCAGCAGCATAACCTTAAGCTGCTCGCTCAGTTCATGCTCCTTCGCGCTCAGCCCGTTAAGCTCCTCGTGTATCATTTCGCGCATTGCTGCGTCGTCCGCTTCCTCCAGCATGGCCTTGCAGCTTTCTATTTCCGCATCCGCCGCCATGTATTCGTCGTATGCGTTCACTATGTCCGTCAGCCCCGCCTGCTCCTTGCTCAACTCGCGGTAGCGGTTCTGGTCGCCTATAACCGCGGGGTCGCTCAAAAGCGCCGTAAGCTGCTCGTATCTTTCCTTTATTCCCTTAAGCTTCTCCAGCATAAATCTCGCTCCGTTCAATCATGTGTATATCTTCCCTTTCGCCTATACATACCGCCGCAACGTGGTCGTATGCCTTCTGCATCGCCTTCAGCACGCTTTCGTCCATGCCCGCGTCGTTCGACACGGTTCCGTTTTCAATAAAGCATGGCAGCGTCCTGTGAATTTCCCTGCCGCCGTCCGCCGGCACTGCACGGCAGCAATACAGCGGCAGGCACGCAAGCTCTTCGCACCTTACCCCGTTTTCGTCCCTGGTTATCCTTATCCGCGCGAATACGCCTATTTTGGCATACTCCTGAGACATGTTGGATATGAAGTTCCCAAGCGAATATACCACCGGCACCCTTATCGCCCTGCCGTCCCGCTCCGCGTCTATCCATTCCATGGGCTGCGGGCAATGCGAATGCGCGCCTATTATCGCATCCGCGCCCCAGTCTATCAGCTTCGCCGCAAACCGGCGCTGGGATTCGTCCTCCATACTTTGATGCTCATAGCCCCAATGCACCATTATGATTATAAACTCCGCACCCGCCCCCGTGCAAGCCGATATTTGACTTTTTACCATTTTCTCGTCAAGCCGCGTCAGCGCAAAGTCCCTGTTTTCGGCGTCTATCTTGGGCGCGGTGCCGTTGAGTATCTGCGTTGCGCCGACCAGGCCTATTTTTATGCCGTTTTTTTCAATTATGCACGGCGTAAGGAAGTCCTCCATGCTAAGCGCCGTGCCCGCGGTTTTTATTCCCGCCGCCCTAAGCACGTTTATCGTGCGGAAAAGGCCCGCGTCGTCGCGATCCATGGCATGGTTGTTGGCGGTGGTAACGGCGTCTATCCCCGCGTCAAAAAGGTTCTTCGCCAGCTCGTCCGGCGCGCTGAAGCTTTGCATTGGCGGATTGGTGGGGTTCGGGTTTTCCTCCGTCGCGGGCGCAATCGTTTCGCGCGGCTGCGTATAGCCCGCCTCCTCCCCGCCGAACGTGCCTTCAAAGTCCGCGCACATTATGTCCACCGATTCAAACACGCTCTTCATCGGCAAAAAGCTTTCCGTAAAATCGTAGCCCGTTTCGGTTTTCGCGTCCGCTATCTGCCGTGTCATCATCAGTATGTCCCCAACGAAGCCGACAATAGCCTCCTGTATCCCCGGCGTAGGCTCTGGCGTTGGTTCGTTCGTGGGTTCGGCCGTAAGCGTGGACATAGGAGTTGATTCGACCGGCGCGGCTGTTTCGTTTGCCTGTGTTGCCATGGGCGCGGGTATGGTAACGTATTCCTGCGGCCCGGCCGCGCAGCCCGCCGTTGCCGCCGCCAATACAAGCGCCGCAATTATAATGAAGCTTCGCTTTACCATTCCTTTATCACCGCCCGCTCTATGCCGCAAACGTCCTTAACCATCCGCGCCCCGCCAAGCATTTTTGCCACTTCCTTCGCCTGATGTATTCCAACCTCCAGCGCAAGCGCCCCGCCCCCGTTAAGCCTTTGTGCATAGTTCCGCGCGATACGGCGATAGAAATCCAGCCCGTCCTCCCCGCCGTAAAGCGCGTTTGCCGGTTCAAACGTAAGCTCCCGCTGAAGCGACGCCATATCGCTCGACGTAAGGTAGGGTGGGTTGCATACAATTATGTCGTACCTATCCGTAATTTCATCAAGCATGTCGGTTTTTATCGTGCGTATGCTTACGCCGTTTGCCTCCGCGTTTTCGCGGCAAAGGCTCAGCGCGGCTTCGCTTATGTCCGCAAGGGTAACTTTTGTGCCGCAGATATTCGCAATGCTTATGCCTATGCAGCCCGATCCCGCGCATAAATCAAGGCAGGTTTTGTATCCGCGCCGCTTTATCAGCGCGATCGCTTCCTCGCAAAGCGTCTCCGTATCCTGCCGCGGTATCAGCGCACGCGCATCCGTTTTGAACCTGAGCCCCATGAATTCCCAAAAGCCCAGTATGTATTGCAGCGGCTCTCCCGTTTTTCGGCGTAAAATATATTCCCGCAATTCAGTATACTGTTCGCCGTTCATTTCTTTATTTACATTTGCCGCAAGCTCCGCGCGGCTTTCAACGCCCAATGAATGCATAACAAGCTCGCGCGCTTCAATATCCGCCTCCTCGTGGGCCACGGGGCGCAGTTCATCCGCCGTTTGGCGCAATATCCGATTTACCGTATACCGGTATTCCATGCTAAAAAATCCTCGCTGTATTCTACCGCTTTGCCTATGCTGAACAGATATATGTAGCTTTGGCGCACTTTTCGCCCCGTGAGCCGCTCCAGCGCGGTTTTATACAGTCTAAGCTGTGCAAAATGTTTCTTTGCAACATCGTATGCGCTGTAATTTTCTGCAGCTCTGTCCGTCTTGTAGTCTATCAGCACCCATTCGCCGTTTTCCGTAAAGCAGCAGTCTATAATGCCCTGCAGCAGCACCGTCTCGCCCGTGTCCGCGCCCAGCAGCTCCTTCGCCCCTATGCGCAGATTGAACTCAACCTCCCGCCGCACGGTTTCCGCGCGCAGCAGCCTTTGCCCAAGCTCTCCGTTAAAGAACGCCGCAATGCTCCGCGCAGGCACTGCATCGGCAACGGTCTCATCCATAAGTCCGGCTTTGACCAAGCCTTGTGCAAACTCCGCGACGCTGCGCTCCGTGATGGGCTTATCAAGCGGCAACCGCCGCATTATTTCATGCAGGGCCGTGCCGAACTGCGCCGGGGCAACGTTTTCCTCCCGCGCAAAGCTTGGCGCATCGGTCAATTCCGTATGCTCCCCGCCGCTCAATGATGTTACGGATAGCTTTGTCGGCAGCTCCACGTCCGCCGCGTGCGCATATGTCCGCATGAAGAATCCGCCCGGCTTTTTATCGGCATATGCCAGTGCGTCCCGCACAAATTCGTTATATTTGCTCTCGTCCATTCTTCCGCCGCCCGGCATCGCCAGCGGAGCGGGTTCGCAGCGCGCATAAATATGCACATCCGGCTCAAACACGGGCTTCAGCCCGTATTTCGCGCGTATTTCGTTGCCGCTTTTGGAGTTTAGTATATGCCCGAGCAGCCATGCGGCGAAGCTTTTTTGCATAATTATGCTGCTTTGCGTCTGCGGCGCAAGCGCGCCGTTCACAAGCTTTGCCCCGTCTTTCGCCGCGCAAAGCATTATCAGCCGCTCCCTCGCGCGCGTCATGGCAACGTAAAGCACGCGCATTTCCTCCGCCGTGGCCTTTGCCGAAAGGGACGCGGTTATGGCCTCGTGCAGAAAGGATTTTCGCTTTATCTCGCCCGATATAAGCCGCGCGCCTATGCCAAGCTCCTTTTCGCAGACCAAATTGTCCATGCCCTCCCGCACGAAGCCCGAATTAAGCCCGCCTATTATAACATACGGAAATTCAAGGCCCTTGCTTGCGTGTATGCTCATTATGCTTACAACGTTTGCCCCGCCCGTCTGCGGCGCGCCGTAAACATTGGCCGCGGATACCTTTTCCATGTAGCTTAGGAACCCGCCAAGGCTCCTTACTCCCGCCGCGGCGCAGCCCCGCGCGCGTTCGCACAGCGCTTCCAAATTGGCCTGCCGCTGCCTGCCGCCCGGCATCGCCGCGCAGTATTCGCCGTATCCCGTTTCGTCCAGCAGCATGCCTATCAGCGCCTCTGCGCCCAGCAGCTTGGCCTCCTGCCTGTAATATTCCAGCTTATCCATAAACCGCTTTGCCTTTTGCCCAAGTTCGCCGCCCGCTGCCGCCGCGGCGTTCACGCGGTCTATCCATGCCCAGTCCTCCTCCCGCTCCGGCGGCGCGGGGAAGTCCGTTTTAAGCGCAATAAGCTCCCTTTCGTCAAAGCCGCCTATCGGGGAGCGCAGCACCGCCGCCAGCGGAATATCCTGCCTGCGGTTATCTATAATGCGCAATAGATCCATGAAAACGCGCACCTCTATCGCGTCGAAGTACCCGTCCGACAGCAGCGCATACGCCGGCACGCCGTTGGCCGCAAGGGTACGCATCCATGTTTCCGCGCTGCGCTTATAGGAGCGCAGCAGCACGGCAAAGTCGCTGTATTTAAGCGGCCTTTCTTCCCCTGTGGCAGCGTCGATAATGCGCTCCGTGTCCATCAGCTCGTGTATCCTTCGCGCCGCTGCTGCCGCTTCCACCGCCGCGGTATCCGTCTCCGTTTCCTCCGCGTCCGCCTGAGCGTCCATCATGTCCAGCAATATGAACTCCGCGCGGGTTTCGTCCTCCCCGCCGTCGTTGCGGCCGAACTTCAGCGCCGCCTCATCGTCGTATTCTATCTCCCCCGCTTCGCGGTGCATAATGCGGGAAAACAGGCTGTTCACCGCGTTTATCACTCCGCACGCGCTGCGGAAATTATGGTTTAGGCATATAAGCTCCCCGCCGTTTCTGCGTTGGTAATCCGCATACCGCTGCATGAACAGCGCCGGTTCAGCCAGGCGGAAGCGGTATATGGACTGCTTCACGTCCCCGACAAGAAATGTTGAGCCGCCCGACGCTATGCTTTTCAGTATGCTTTCCTGCACGGGGTTGCAGTCCTGATATTCGTCCATAAAAACGTGCTTAAAGCGGCGGCTGTATTCCTCCCGCGCTTCGGGTATTTTCAGCACGGCTAAGCATTTGTGCTCCATATCGCCGTAGTCTATACAGCCCGCGTCAAGCTTTTTCTGCGCATAGCGCTCGTCCAGCTCCTTTATAAAGCCGCAAAGCTCGGCTATAAGCGGCCTGTGCAGCCGCATTGTTTCAATATAGTCCCCTTCGCACCAAAATTCGCGCTCCGCCTTTATGGCTTCCTTCAGCTTTTTGCGCGCGGTATCCGCCGCGTCGCGCAGCGGCCCTTCAAGCCCGCCCCAGCTTATGCGCTTTTTATCGAATGCGAATGCTTCAAGCGCCGCCGTAAGTTCCGCCGCGCTTTGGCAAAGCAAAAGTGCGCGCGCCGTTAAAAGCTCCCCGTCTATAAACGCCGCGGGCTTTTCCGCGCCGCATTGCATCATTTCATCGCGGGCGGCTTGCAGCGCGTCGCACCGGGCGGAAATATTGGCAAGGCTTTTTTTCATCAGCCCCGCTGCCGCGCCTGAGCGCAGCAAGGCTTCTTCGCTGTCCGCATCGTATTGCGAAAGCGCGGCGTCAAGCCATGCATAAGGGTCTATCTGCGAACGGGCAAAATCATAAACGGAGTATATCGCGTCCTCCGCGGCCTCGTCCCCGCTAAGCCCTTCCATAAGCAGATTAAAGCTGCCGCCGCCCAAGGCGTAGCGGTCCTCCACCAGCTCGTCATACGCATTCTGCCGCAGTATTGCCGTTTCCCCCGCATCCGCCACGCGGAACGCAGGGTCAAGCCCGGCAAGGTTGAAATGCCGCCTTAACACCTGGGTGCAGAATGAATGCAGCGTGGATATGCTTGCCGCGCTCACTCCGCGCGCCGCCCGGTAAAGCTTTTCCGCTTCTTCGCCGTTCGCCTCCGCCGCGGCACGGGCAAGGCTTTTTTCTATTCGCTTTTTCATCTCCGCCGCCGCCGCATTTGTAAACGTTACGCACAGCACGGAATTTATGCTTTCCCCGCCGCGTATAAGGCGCACTATGCGCGCGGTCAAAACGGCGGTTTTGCCGCTGCCCGCGCCCGCGCTTACGAGCAGATTGCCGTTTGCGTCTATTGCGCGCTGCTGTTCAGCGGTCCAGTTGGGCATGGCTGACCTCCTCCAAAAAATCGTCCTTTTTTATAATGCTTGCACGCCTGTACTTGCAGCAGGGCAGCGTTGCATCGAACCCGCACACGCTGTTGTAATCGCACATTGAGCATTCGTCATATCCGCGCTTATCAATAAGCGGATATGCTTCCGCATGGCCCTTGGCTATTTTATAGGCCGTCTGCTTTGCCTTATCCACGGCAAAGTTCACCGTGCCTTTAAGCTGCTCCTCGCTCAGCCTCCAGCCGCTCCGCGCCGTGGGCTGCACGTCCTCCCCGCCGCCGAGTTCAATAAGCTTAGCGTCGTTTAGGCATGCCCCGCGCAGCCTGAATTCCTTCAGTATGCGCGCGCCGAAATCGTCATCTCTGCCGCCCGAGTTGATTATGCCTTCATGCACGGGCAGATAATACATGCCCACCGCACGCTCAGCTGCGCCCGCGGCCTCTATCGCGGCAATATAGAGCGGAAGCTGGAGCCGCTTGCCGTCCGCAATGTCCGCGCAGTCGAACACGGAGCCGGATTCGCTTTTATAATCTATAACGCGGACGAACTTTTCGCCCGAATCGGAGGTATAGCTGTCTATGCGGTCTATCCTGCCGCTGAGTATATATCTTCCGCCGCCGGGCAGCTCCAATATAAGTTCCGGATAGCGCTTGCCTATGCCGAATTCCGTCTCCGTACCGCTTATGCTGAATTCCCCGCGCCTTAGCTGCTCCACTACCGCATACGCCGTGGCCTTCACCCGCCGTATAAGCCGCGCCCCCGCCGCGCGGCCGCGCGCCGTGTCCATAAGCACGCCGTTGTTATGCTGCGCTATAAGCTTTGGCAATATTGAATCGAGCAATGTCTCAAGCCGGTCGTTCGTTATGCTGCCGTCCCCCTTGCCCATGGCAATAAGCTCCTTCGTGAGCAAAGACATGGCCTCGTGGCAAAAAAGCCCTTCGTCCGCCTTGCGTTCGCGGTATTCCCTGCGCGGGGTCAGCTTCAGCCCCACCGATGCAAAATGCTTGAACGGGCAGCCGTTGAACTTTTCTATTGATGTTATGCCGCCGCTTAGCCGCGCGCCGTAAAGCCTGTGCGCCGCGTCCTCCCCAAGCGGCTCCGCCGATACGCTTGGAAACAATGCAGAAGGCAGCGAAGCAAGCTTTCGGGCATACTCGCTGTCTTTATGCAGCGCGGCGTAAAGCTCGCCCGCGCGCGCATCAATATGCCCGTTTTCAACGCCCGTGCGCAGGTGCTTTATAAGCGCGCTGTATGCGCTCGGCGCGGTGGAAGCGGATTCCTCCTCTATATCGGTTTTTATCGAAACGTCGCCGAACATGTCCGCAATGCGGTCCATCAGCTCGCACGGGGTTGCCGTGTCGCTCCCGCTGCCCATTGTGTATGAAAGCCAAAGCTTATCCGTGGGCTTTGTTACCGCGCCGTAAGCATCGCCGAATTCCTTATCGTTAAGCTGAGCCGTGCTTGGCATTTCGCCTAAGCCCATTTGGGCAAGGGCGGCGCGTTCCTCGTCGTCTATCATGCCGTCGTCCCCGTAAACGGCAGGAAAATGTCCGTTTGCCGCGCCCAGTATTATAAGCGCGCGTATGCTGCGCGCCTTGCTGCGGCCAAGGCTGCCCAGCAGCAGCTGATCCGCCGCGGAGGGGATAACACCCACTTCGTAAGCGTCAATGCCTTCTTTATATACGGAGGCGAATTTGCGGTTGGATATTTTCGCGTCCCCCAAAATGGCGTGCAGCTGCTCCATAACGGTTATAAGCAAATTATATACCTGCGCCGTTTCGTCCGCGCGTTCCAGCCTGCCCTGCGCTTTCAGCCGCTCCGCCTCCGCAGTGAGCTGCTCCCGCAGCGATATATCCACAGTATACTGATAAAGCGCGCGCACCTTTTCCGCCGCAGTAGGCGCATCCTTCAGGGCCTCGCTCAGCTTCTCAAGCGGACCCATAACAATGCCCCTGGCTTCCTCTGCCGCCGCGGGTGCGCCTTCGCCAAAGGGGGATTTGAACGCGCTGCCGCGTATTCCGCGCGCAAGGGCATAATTTTCAAAAATCTCCGCCTGCTCCGCATTAACGCCGCACAGCCCCGTTTTAACAAGGGCAAGCATATCCTCCCTTAAATAGCTGCCGCCCGCCGCACGCAGAGCAAACAGCGTGGCCTCGCTTGCGGCGTAGCTTGCAAGCTTGCGCTTTGCATCGGTAAAAAACGGTATGTGCCGCTCCCTCAGCGCGCGCATCATGGGCTCAAGGTATTTATCCGTATCGGATGCTATTATTGCAATGTCGCGGTATCGATATCCTTCGTCAATAAGACGCTGCGCCTTTTCCGCCGCGGCAGTTACCTCCGCCTTAACATCGGTCGCGGCAAAAAGCTCTATCGCGCCGTTTGCCGCCCCGTCAAACCTATTATACGGGAACGCGAACCCCTCGCGTTCAAGGTGCCTCAGCGCCGCCGACGCATGGCGTGGCTGCTCACCATCGGGCGTGATAAAGTCCGGCGCTATGCCCCGTTCGTCGCAGATGGAAAGTATTTTATTGAGTATTCGCCTGTCTGCCGAAAAAACGGCCTTATCGCGGCATTCCGGCGAAAGATCAATCCTGAGCGCAACGGTAACGTGCGGCGCGGCGTCTATAAGCGCGGCTATCGCGCCGTAAAGCCGCTTTGATATCATATCAAAGCCGTCTATTATAACGTGGCGCGAGCCAAGCTCGCTTTTGGGCAAAAGCTCCGAGAGCAGCCGCAGCGATTCCTCCGCATCCAGCGACGTGCGCGCCATATATGCTTCGCTTGCGCCGTAAAGCAGCGCCAAGTCGTGCAGCTTTGCGCCAAGCGGTGTATCCGTGCCCTTCTCGTTCGCCGCGTCCATAAGCGCGTCCGCCTCTATGCCCGCACGTTTTGCCTCTAAAAAAAAGCGGGCGCACTCGCCCGTGAAGCCGCCCCTGTGGTACACGCGCCCGAAGGAAATAAGCTTGGGCGCAAGCTCGTCCGCGCATTTGCGTATTACCATAAGGCGGCCCTGTTCGCTCATAAGCGTGCGACGTTCGCCGAATTCATTCAGCACCCTGCGAGCAAGGGACGTGAACGAGAATACGTCCGCATCCCAAAGGCCGCAGCCCATTGCTTCCGCCAGCGCGCGCTCGGTTTCAAACGTGAACTGCTCCGGCACTATATACAGCACCCGCTCGCCCTTTTTTATAAGCTCCGCCGCTATGCTCCTTAAATACCGGCTTTTTCCGCTGCCGGAGCGGCCGGTAAGTATGCTCACCCTCCCCATGGGCATTGCTCCTTTCCGCTAAAAAAGCAGGCTTAGAATTTTTCCGTATGCAGCGGGAAATAGACCACCTTGCCGTCCTCGCGCCGGCTTTCAAACAGGGTGAAGCCCATAACGGTCATGCTGGCGTTGGGCGAAAGGTTTTTAAGCTCCATCGTGGCAATTTCATCGTGCTCAACATTGCGGCCCAGCGTTATATGCGGCATAAAGCGCTTGCGTTCGCGGGAAAAGCCGTTATCATACAGCGCGCTTTGCAGCGATTCATAAAGCGCGTTGAGCTCGTCAAGCTGCCCCTTCACCTCCAGGAAAGAGGTTTTCTTCCCGCCCTTGTCAAAGCAATCGTATTTGCCAAGATGCAGCGTAAACGGCCGTATGCCGCGCCCGGCCTCGTGCATGGCGGCAACCGCGCCCTGAAGATCGCGGCTCTCGCCTATGAAATGCAACGTTATATGAAAATTGTTCGCCGGCACGAACCTGCCGCCGCAGCTTAGCTGCTTAAGCTCCTTCTGTATTCTTGTGACCTCCGCCTTAAAGGAGCGGGGCAGATCTATTGCGATAAACAGCCGCATAAGCCTATCCTCCCTGAATTTTATGCTGAATTATATTATCCCATGAAACCGCCCCGCGCGCAAGGGAAAAGGGGTAGCGCAGGAAAATATCTCCTTCGTGTATTGACATAATTCGCGCCGTTCTGTAAACTCGTCGTATATCAAGTTACCGTACAGAGAGGCTATCATGGGCATATTTAATTTAGAAGATGTTCACTATTGGATATATTCGCCGGGCAACAACGCCGTTAACTGGGATGATTACTATGAACGCGGCATAATGGCTATTGAGCGGAACGAATTGGGTGACCTGTCGGCATATTCTTCCAAGGAAGAAATGCGGCGGCAGATGCAGAAAGCGATAGACCCGACGCGCTCGTTCACTCATTCCGCACTTGAAACATGGCAATTTGTACACGAAATAGAAATAGGCGATGTTATAATAGCTAAAAAGGGAAAGCATACCATAATCGGGCGCGGCATAGTCACATCCCGCTACCGCTACGATAAAGATGCGGCAGGCTGCAAAAACATACGCAGCGTAAAATGGACTCACCGCGGCGAATGGGAGCATCCCGGCGAAGCCGTGACAAAGCCCCTTACGGACATTACGATGTACGGAGGATACGTTGCGGACATAAAGAAAATATTCAGCGAGGACGATATTGCCGATATCATATTGCAGCGTGAAGAGTATACCCCGGAGGATTTTTTAAGCGAAGCATACATAACCCGGCAGCAGTATTCTGATATACTGGATCTGCTTAACATTAAGCGAAACATAATATTGCAGGGCGCGCCGGGCGTTGGCAAAACGTATATAGCCAAAAAGCTTGTCCAATCCATATTGGATAAGGAGAGTGCCGGCGGTACTGAGTTTATACAATTCCACCAAAGCTATTCCTATGAGGACTTTATAGAGGGCTACCGCCCCACCGCAAGCGGCTTCGAGCTGAGGAAGGGCGTATTCTACAACTTCTGCAAAAAAGCCGAGACAGACGCAGAACGCCCATATTTCTTCATAATAGATGAAATCAACCGCGGCAACCTGAGCAAAATATTCGGCGAGCTGTTCATGCTTATAGAAAGCGACAAGCGCGGGCAGCAAATGCGGCTGCTGTATTCCGACGAGATGTTCAGCGTTCCCGAAAACGTGTATATCATAGGCATGATGAACACCGCAGACCGCAGCCTTGCCATGCTGGATTACGCGCTGCGCCGCCGTTTCGCCTTCGTTACCATAAACCCCGCGTTCGATTCGGACGGATTCATCAAGTATCAAAAAAGCCTGGCAAACGCGAAGTTCAACAGGCTTATAGACTGCGTAAAGGAACTGAACGCCGCTATAGCTAACGACGATGCGCTCGGCGAAGGCTTCTGCATCGGACATAGCTACTTTTGCAATATTCAGCCCGATAGTCAGCCTGACCTTTCATTCATCGTGGAATACGAAATACTTCCGCTGATAAGCGAATACTGGTTTGACGATAGGCCCACCGTCAATAAATGGGCGGATAGGCTACGAGGGGCAATACGGTGATACCGATACAAAACATATACTATATGCTCTCGTATGCTTTTCGCGCTCTGCGCGGGAACGGATACAGGCGTATGGCGGCAGAACCGTTCGGCAATTCGGCCGAACTATGCGCGGCTATACTCTGCCGCGGGATATCGGCGCAGCTTAAACGCGGCTTTCAAAGGGAGTATATACCGTTTACGGAGCCGCTCACAGCCGTGCGCGGCAAAATAGACATTACCGACTCGCTGAAGCGCAATTCCATGCTTAGACAGCAGCTTGTGTGCGATTTTGACGAATACTCAATAAACACATATAAAAACCGCATACTCAAATCAACCCTCGAACTTCTGATAAGGGCGGATATATCCAAACAGCGCAAGCATGAAATTCGCAATCTTCTCATGTATTTTGGCGATGTTGATACCATTGACATGCACTCGGTAAATTGGCATTTGCAGTATTATCGCAACGATGAAGAATATCAAATGCTTATTTCAATATGCTACTTGGTTGTAAAAGGTCTGCTGCACTCCGCTTCATCGGGCTCGCTCAAGCTTGCGGAGTTTGATGAACCGCAGATGGCAAGGCTATACGAAAAGTTCATTTTGGAATACTATCGCAAAGAGCATCCTGAGTTAAAGGTCGCCTCATCGCAGATTGAATGGGCGTTGGATGCCCCTAACGCTCATCTTCTGCCGCAGATGCAGTCCGACATCATGCTGTCCCGCGGCGCGGGAACGCTTATAATAGACGCAAAGTTCTATAATCAAATCATGTCGCCCTCGCCATACAGCGCAAGCACGCTGCGCTCAGGCCATCTTTATCAGATGTTTGCATATGTAAAAAATCATGCCGCGCAGGGCGGCGATGTATCCGGCCTGCTGCTATATGCAAAAACGGACGAGCAGCCTTCCATCGATGAAGCGTTCAACATGAGCGGCAATTTGATATGCGCAAAAACGCTCAATCTGAACTGCGACTTCTCTGAAATATCAGCGCAATTGGATGAGATTATGAAAAAGTTTTTCATGTGATAAAGTTGGAGGATAGGCAGTTGCCGGATACTGGGCCGTTTCGCTGCATCGTCCACAGGACGCGCTCAACTGCGCAATGTCGCCGGCCAACCCGGCAGGGCAAGACGGGCCCGGGAAGATAGAGAACAACAGAATGGCAAAGAAAAAGAACAGTCCGTTTGGACTGTTCTTTTCTTTGGTATCCGGCAGCTACCTACAGCTAATCCTACTGTATCATTCGCACTGAGCCACTGATATACGAGCAAGTACCCAGTAGGTCCTCAGTTCACAATAGTCGCCTTGCGGCGCTGCCGCTTGCAATGCTCCTTTGTTCACTGGGCATCCACTTCGCTTCATCCCGCGCAGCGGGCGCTCAGCTCCTGCCCCGTCGCCAGCCAACTTGGAGACTCGTGGCCTGGGAAGAGAAGTAAATATCAAATAGCACAAAAACAAACAGCACGCTTTTGCGTGCTGCTTGCTTTTGTGGTATCCGGCAGCTACCTATCTTCCCGGGCCGTCGCCAGCCAAGTATTGTCGGCGTACAAGGGCTTAACTTCTGTGTTCGGGATGGGAACAGGTGGAACCCCTTGGCTTAACCACCGGAATGGTTATGGTGTGTTTTCAACGCACCTTGAAAACTGCATTGCTTTTCAATTCGCTTCGATCAAGCCCTCGACCTATTAGTACCGGTCAGCTCCGTACATTACTGCACTTCCACCTCCGGCCTATCAACCATGTGGTCTTCATGGGGTCTTACTCCTTTCGGATGGGAGATCTTATCTTGAGGTCGGCTTCACGCTTAGATGCCTTCAGCGTTTATCCGATCCGCACTTGGCTACCCAGCTGTGCCGTTGGCACGACAACTGATTCACCCTTGGTGCGTCCATCCCGGTCCTCTCGT
>ERZ779894.1285-NODE-1285-length-26258-cov-4.267870_pt1 | contig 26258 bp, 24 predicted proteins | sample MGYA00511587_ERZ779894 | MGnify/ENA primary metagenome ERZ779894 (study PRJEB29588, sample SAMEA2160490) | human gut metagenome | biome: human gut; feature: human-associated habitat; material: faeces | place: Denmark | collected 2008/2010 ... | reverse complement strand
TTGAAATTACGAAGCCGACAGTATAGTCTGGATGAGAGAAGATATGCTTTTTTATTCTGCGGTTTTTTTCGTGCAGAAAAGAAACATTGCCCTGTAAGATGACTTGCTTATGGCAGTCAGAAAAATACGGGGCTTTTTTTATTGCCCCAAATACAGAAAAGAGGCTAAATTGTATGGAAAAGTATTACCTTGGTTTTGACGCAGGAACCCAGAGTGTGAAAGCTGCTGTCTATGACAGCAACATGCAGTGCATCACAGAGCACAGCACACCGACAGTGCTTCGCTATCCACATCCCGGGTGGGTGGAAATGGATGCAGATCAGTATGTGGAGGCAGCAGTGACTAGTATTGCGGCTTGCACAAAAGAAATGCGGGAAAAAGGGCTGTCACCAGAGAACATTCGGGCAATCTTTGGGGATGGTGTCATTTTAGGTATTGTGGGTGTCGATGAAGATGGCAATGCCATTACGCCATATATCAATTATCTGGATTCTCGTACGCAGGCAGATGCAGAGGAACTGGCGGCTTTGGGATTGGATATCTGGGCAAAAGAAACGGGTAATCCACTACCAAACTGTATGTTCCCGGCGCTTTTTGCCAGATGGTTCCTGAAAAATAGTGAAGAATTTCAAAAACGAGGGAAGAAATTCCTGCACAATGCGCCTTACATTCTGTCCCATCTTGCTGGATGTAAAGCAAAGGACGCTTTCATTGACTGGGGTACCATGTCCGGCTGGGGCCTTGGGTATAAAGTAGAAAAAAAGGAATGGAGCGATGAACAGCTGGAAATCTTGGGATTATCTAAAGAATATTTGCCAAGAATCGTAAAACCTTGGGACATCATTGGGCATTTGACAGAAGAATATGCACAAAAAACAGGTTTGCCTGCAGGCATTCCCATTTGCGCTGGTGCAGGGGATACCATGCAGAGTATGATTGGATGCGGTGTTACAGCAGTCAATAGAGCGGCGGATGTTGCTGGCACATGCGCTATGTTCTGCATTGCAGTAGATGGCATTAAGCCGGAATTGAGCAGACCGGGAACAGATTTGATTTTCAATAGTGGTACGCTGGAAAATACGTATTTCTATTGGGGCTTTATTCGTACAGGCGGTTTGGCGCTGCGCTGGTTCCGGGACAATATTTGCGGCAAAGAAGGGGAAGGTGCCTATTTCGATGTACTGACAGAACGTGCAAAACAGGTTCCGGCAGGTGCCAATGGCGTTCTGTTCCTGCCATATCTGACAGGTGGCTTTGGTGATATTTCTGCGGCAAGCGGTTGTTTCCTGAATATGACCATGGATACCGATCAGGCGGTATTGTGGCGTGCGGTTCTGGAAGCTATCGCCTATGATTACATTGGTGTCACAGATGTGTATCGTGCAGCTGGCGTTGATTTGAATTGTATTGTTGTAACAGAAGGCGGAAGCCGCTCGGATTTGTGGAACCAGATTAAAGCGGACATGCTGAATTGCCGTGTAACAACATTAAAGACCGCGCAAGGCGCTGTTATGACCAATGCGGCAACGGCAGCATACGCTATAGGGGATATTCCTGATTTGCAGGCAGCATTCGAAGCGAATCTGATAGAAAATAAGTCGTTTGTGCCGGACCCCAAACGCACTGCTTTTTATCGTAAAGTATATGAAAGAAAAACAAAATTGGTACGGGAGGAAATGCGGTCAGCTTTTGCGGCATTGGAAGAAATCCGAAAGATGGAAGATAAATAAATATATATATTTGTAAAAAGATGGTGGAGCAAAGGGCATCCTCATAAGAAAACAAAGAAAGCTGAAATTCTTATGAAAGAATTTCAGCTTTTTTATTTTTATAAAAGTTTTATCTGGTATGTTTTCATGCTGTAAAGGCAAAGGTAGTCATCAGCAGCCAGCACAGGAAAATGTGCATGGCTGCTGTTAAGCCATAAGCTACATAAAAAGAAATATGTTTTGTTTTGTGGTGTTGGGTGAACATGCCAACAAAGCCCCCGATGCTGCCGCCTAAAATAGCCATCAGGAACAATGTTTTTTCAGGCACCCGCCGTCTGCCGCGGATGGCACGTTTTTTATCCAGGGCCATGGCACAGAACAGCACGATATTGATGATAAGGTAATACCCTGTGATGATCCAGAAGGGTACAGGATGAAAGGTGAACTGCATGTTATCTCACCACGTTTCTCCAGTCCAGATCGCCTCTGTCCAGCGCCAGCAGCAGCACTTCCGCTGTTGCCAGATTGGTAGCAACGGGAATGTTGTGGGTGTCGCACAGGCGGAACAGGTTGCTGTATTCTTCATAAGACTGGTGAGAAGCAGGGTCACGCAGGAAGATCATCATATCCAAATCGTTGTTGATGATCTGCGCACCAAGCTGTTCAGAGCCCCCCAGCTGCCCAGCCAGATATTTATGCACATTCAAATTTGCAGCTTCACTTACCAAACGGCCTGTGGTAGCTGTTGCGTAAAGCTCATGTTTGCACAGGATATGGCGGTAAGCGATGCAAAGGTTTTCCATTAGTTTTTTCTTATTGTCGTCCGCAATCAATGCGATATTCATAATAAACCCCCCTCGAATAATGATCTGGTTTCTTTTTTTCGAATATTCAGTACCAGTCCCAGTGCCACCATGTTTGTCCACATGGAGCTGCCCCCGTAGCTGACAAAGGGCAGGGACATGCCGGTATTGGGCACAATGCCCGTCGCAACGCCGGCGTTAACGAAGGTCTGGAAGGCAAACATGCCTGCCACACCCACCACAATGAGCTGGCTGAATGTATCTCTCGTAGATAATGCTATAATGATACAACGAAATACCACAAAGAGCAATAGCCCTAATGTAAATATACAACCCAAAAATCCAAATTCCTCCCCAATTACAGAAAAAATAAAATCATTATGGGGTTCGGGCAGATAACTGAGCTGGTTCAAAGTGCCTTGGAACAGGCCTTTACCTGTCAGCTGACCGGAGCCGATGGCATTGATGGATTTTTCTGTCTGGTAATAGAGGTCAGGGTTTGCTGTAGGGTCTACGAAGGACAGGATACGGTTGAACTGGTGGGGTTCAAAGATCTTATCCATGATCAGGGGATTTTCCCGGCTGACGTCAAAGAGGATAAAAGCAATGAGCGGCACAGCCACGATTGCCACATTCCGCACCCAGATGATATCGATGCCTGCCACGAACACCAGAATGCAGAAGATGGCCACCAGTACCAGACTGGCGGAAAGGGCAGGCTGCTTCAGTACCAGCAGGATGGGGATGCCGGCGATGACGCACAGCTTCAGGAAGAAATCCAGCCGTGTCATTTTTGACTGATGCAGGGAAATGAACTTGGCTAAAAAGAAAATCATCATGACTTTGGCAAACTCTGACGGCTGAATGGTCAAAGGCCCAATGGCGATCCAACGTGTTGCGCCGTTGGATTCGTTCCCCAGCACAAATACTGCTAACAGCAGTACGATGTTGATGAAATAAATTGGGATATAATATTGTGAAAAATATTCGTAGTCTACATTGGCCGCCACCACCATCAGTCCAAGGCCGATGATGAAAAAGACGATCTGTTTATAGACTTCGGAAGTTCCTTCTCCCAGATTGAAGTGCAGGGCGCTGGCGATGCAGATGATGCCGAAAACGGCAAGGATGCATACGGCGCCGATGAGATACCAATCCAGGTTTTGGAGCCATTTTTTGCTTTGCATAGGCTACCTCCAGAGGTTGGTTTTATAATACAGCAAAGCCGGTTGAAGCATGAGTCTGGCTCAGGTTCCCCGGCTTTGTTTTTTTGTGTTTGTTTCAATTAGTCCTGGTTGACTTTGCGCATGCTCTTAATGGGAATATTGGCATACAGTACAGGAACGGTACCGTTCTTGTCATCAGATTCGGTCTGGGTGATCTGGATATCCAGTTCTTCATCGTCGATTTCCATGTAGTTGGAGATGACTTTGATGATGTCTGTTTTCAGCATTTCCAGTACCTGAGAGGAGCAGTTGACGCGGTCGTGTACCAGCACCAGTTTCAGTCTGTCTTTTGCCACACTGCCGGAAGGCGGTGCGGATTTTTTCTTAAAAAAGCTAAAGAAATCCATCGTGACACTCCTTTCCAAACCTGGGGATTAACGGCGGAACAGCTTTTTCAGCTTATCCATAAATGTTTCCGGTTCTTCCTCGAAGGTCATCAGAGGTACATCTTCGCCCATGATGCGGCGTACGATGTTGCGGTAAGCCTGTCCTGCGCGGGATTCTTCGTTGCTGACAGCGGGTTCCCCTTTGTTGGTTGCGATAACGATGGTTTCGTCATCGGGAACTACGCCCAAGATATCAACAGCAAGGATCTCTGTTACGTCTTCAATGTTCATCATTTCGCCGCGTTTTACCAGGTCGATACGCAGACGGTTTACGATGAGGGTAGGGTTGTTCAGACCGTTTGCTTCCAAGAGACCAATGATACGGTCAGCGTCACGGACAGCGGATACTTCCGGTGTGGTGACTACAACAGCGCGGTCAGCGCCGGCAATGGCGTTTTTGAACCCCTGTTCGATGCCGGCAGGGCAGTCGATGAGGATATAGTCAAATCCTTCTTCTTTCAGGTTTTCGCACAGTTTCTGCATCTGTTCAGGAGAAACTGCGTCTTTGTCCCGTGTCTGCGCTGCAGGCAGCAGGAACAGACCTTCATAACGTTTATCTTTGATGAGCGCCTGTTTCAGACGGCAGTTGCCTTCCACCACATCTACCAGATCGTATACAATGCGGTTTTCCAGCCCCATGACAACGTCCAGATTACGCAGACCGATATCTGCGTCTACCAAAGCGACCTTTTTGCCCTGAATGGCAAGACCGCAGCCAAGGTTTGCACTGGTAGTGGTTTTCCCAACGCCGCCTTTGCCGCTGGTGATTACAATTACTTCACTCATGGATCATATCCCCCTAGTTTTTTACTTAAATCAAATATGGTTCCTGTCTGAGCGACAGGGACAGGCAAAAGAGCCTAAGATCTCTTTGCCTAAGCGAAAATATCATATATATCTGTATTTTAACAAATATATCCTGAATTTGCACGAAAATTTTTTAGCAAAAAGTAATTTGTTTTCCCAAATTACGACAAAGCCATGACGAAAATCTGACCGTCTTTGACGAAAGCGTATTCGGGCGGCTTCGGGCCGTGTTTGTTTTCTTCAGGAAAACGTGTGATGATGTCCGCAATGCGCAGCTGTACCGGCGCCATGTAAACAGCGGTGACAAACGCGTCTGTCATGCCCTTGCAGCCGGCATGTGCCATGCCTTTGAGCTGACCCAGGATGATGATGTTGCCTGTTGCTTTGATTTCCGCACCGGGATTCACATCGCCTACGACTACAACGCTGCCGTCGAATTCGATTTTCTGACCGTTGCGCAGAGAGCCTCTGTGGAATTTGGTCAGGTTGAATGCGCGGATGTCTTTTTCCAGCAGTTCAGAGATCTGCTTCAGTTCGTTGTTTTCTGTTTTGACGAATGTGATGCGCATGGTAGTGCGTTCTGCGATGATCTGCAGCAGTTTTTCTTCTTCCTCCTCGGTGAAGCTTCTGCCTTTGAAGGCCAGAGATGTTTTCACATTATCGAAGAATTTCCCTGCTTCTTCTACTTTCTGTTCCAATTGTGTGCAAAGTTCCTCAAAAGGAACGTCCGGCTGAAACAGTACCGTTACGCCGTCCTTGGTTCCTTTGAAGATGACATAGTTTTCCTGATTCATAGTTCCCCTCCTGAAAATATTACTGATCCAATACGGTTTCCATATTGGTGTTTGTCGGTGTGTAGTCCAGTCCCAGATATTCCGTGATGATGGCGGATGCTACCTTTGGCGCGGGAGAACCGTAGTTCTCGGCAAAGGGGATCATGACGGTGATGGCGATCTGAGGGTCTTCGTAAGGCGCGAAGCAGACCAGCCAGGTATGAGAGCTGCGGGACAGGTCTTCCTGCGCGGTACCTGTCTTTGCTGCCACCGTGACGGGCAGGTCTTTGAAGGCGGTACGCATGGTACCTTTGGAGCCGTTGGCAACCAGATACATCCCTTCGTAAACGGCTGCCAGATTTTCTTCCTTCAGATCCATCTGGTTTTCGATGACTTCGTCTTTTTCTTCGTGTATGGTGCCGTCAGGGTTGACCACTTTGTCCACCAGATGATACTGGTACAATGTGCCGCCGTTTGCCAGTGTGGCAATGTAGCGGTTCATCTGTGCCGGTGTGTAGCTGTTGATGGACTGGCCGATGAAGGCACGGATGGTATCCCCGTCTGTCCAGCGTGTCTGGCTGCTGGTTGCGTCGGGGTTGTATGTTTTGATGGTACGTTCCTTGTAGTAAGGAGATGCCATAGTAGGGCCGTATTCTTCCAGTTCAATGCCGGTGACAGAGTTCAGACCGAAGCCTGCCATGTATTCGTTCAGTGTGGCAATGGACTGTTCTGTGGTGCCGTTTTCCGCGTTGCCCATGCGGTAACCCAGTTCATAGAAGAAGTAGTTACAGGATACTTCCAGTGCATGAGAAACGTTGACAGCGCCGTGGGTACCGCCGTTGTTGCTGTAGATCCAGCAGCGGGCGTAAGGGGTACCGGCGTCTTTGAATATCCCTTTGTCCGTGATGACGGTGGAAGGAGTGATGGTGCCGGTTTCCAGACCTGCAATGGCAGAAACCATTTTGAATGTGGAACCGGGCGCTTTTTTCTGTTTCAGCGGACGGTTAACCAAAGGTGTGTTGGTGTCTTCCAGCAGCTGGTTATAATAGCTGTTGTTGAAAGTATTGACCAGTTGGTTGTTGTCGTAAGACGGGTAAGTTACCAGTGCCAGCACCTGACCGCTGTCTACTTCAGAAACCACCACAGACCCGGTACAAGGGTCAAGGGCTGTGTCAGCGGGGCTCATTTCGCCGCTTTCCAGTTTACGGATGACGAAGGAAGAAGGGGACAGAGAACCGTTTTTCACAGCTTCTGTTTCTTCCGGTGTGGCAGGCACTCTTTCCTGCTCGATCATGCACAGCAGCAGTTCCTGTGCGGAAACACTGCCGTTTGTCAGACCGTCTGTGAGGAAGGTCTGGAGGATTTCCACTGCGTTTTCCGCGTCCACTGAGAAATCAGAGACAGAAGCCTTGCAGCGGTCTACCAGTGATTTTTGTACCGTTCCTTCCTGTGCGGAAAGCATCAGGGAAGAAGAAATATGGTTGGCATTGACCATGGTGGTGAAAAGTTCCGTGGTGGAAATGCCGTATTTCCCGCCGGAAGAGAGGCGGTTGAGCAGTACATCCCGCAAAGCGTTTTCCAAAGAAGTGTAAGCAATGGACTGCAGTTCACTGTCAATGGTCAGGTATACATCTTTGCCGGGGATGGGATCTGTGGAGCTGATGGTGCTCATACGGCGGCCTTCTTTGTCGACTTCGATGGTGATTTTGCCGTCGGTGCCGTTCAGATCCTGTTCGTACAGTTTTTCGATACCAGACTGACCGACAATATCTGTGGAGCTGTAAACAGGATTGCCTTCTGCGTCGACGATATCCTGATACAAAGCAATGTCAGACTCGGTCATCTGGCGGATATAACCGATGATTTGTGAAAAATGTTCCCCGTTGGGGTATTCTCTCAGAGAAACGGTACTGATGACCACGTTGGGGAATACATCCTGATTTTCTTCTACATAAGCCAGTGTTTTGTCACTGATTTCCGTGGCAATGGTCACAGACTGATATTTCTGATAACGCACTTCGTAAAGGGAATTACGGATGCCCACGGCTTTTCTCACCAGATCGTCAGGCAGGTATTCGGGGAAGCCGAAGAAGTCCCGCAGATAATCCAGTGTTTCCAGAGAATCATAGGAAAGCTGTTCATCTTCCATAAGGAAGGAAAGCTTCCAGTTTTCTTCTTTTGTCTTGCTGCCGCCGAACTGGAAGGAATAAGGATATTCCGTATCCAGCGGAATGTCGTCAATGATGGTTTCGCCGAATTCCGTCAGCTTCTGTGCCAGTGTCAGACACATGAGGCTCTTGTCGGAAAGGGTCAGGTCATAGTAGACATACATGCGTTTCTGCGCAGTGGTGTAGTCTTCGGGCACCTCATACTTTTCGTAGAGATAATTCAGACATTCGTCAGCAGTATAATCCATTTGTTTCCGATCCAGACCGATTTCTGTTTTCCATGCTTCTTCCGCTTCTTCCCGTTCTTTTTCATCCCCTTCAAAGGTGAATGTAGCAGGGGTAGATTTGGAAATGGGCAGGGCGTCATTGGCTTCTGTGCCGGAAGCAAAGAGGGTATCCAGCAGGTCACGAATCAGGTCTGCACGGTAAGCAGTCAGATCCGGTGTGATGCTGTCGTCAATCTGTACGGAATAAGCCACTTTGTTCACAGCCAGTGGTCTGCCGTAGCGGTCGTAGATGTTGCCGCGGGGCGCGGGCACGTTGACCTCCTTGGATACGCTGGTGAGCAGTGACTCATTGTATTCCTTCCCGTTGACGATCTGCAAAAGAAACAGACGGACGAGCAATATGAAAAAAAGCAGACAAATCCCGCACAATACGACAAATATTCTGCTTTTGCATAGATCTAAAAAATGTTCCCAATATTTACGCATAGGAACCTCCTTCATGGCAGGCAGGTTTTATTAAAACAGCCGATACTTGTATTTTTCCTTTAACTCCAGCCATTCATTGATGCCAAAGAGCAGACGGTAAATGGGAATGGTGACAACCGCTGTGTAAACGGCTTCCGGCAGCGCCAGACGCACCAGAAAATACAGCACCGTGGTATTTCCCTGAAGGAAAAAACCGGTGATGAAAATAATGCTTTCATATACGATGGCTGCCAGTGAACAGATGATGATGGGCAGCAGATAATTTTCCCGGTAGAAATCCTTCTGGCTCCGACCAATCAAAAGACCGGCAAGGAGGAACAGCAGGGTATAGTACCCAAAGGATGTACCGAAGAAAATATCAATGGGCAGACCGCTGAAAAAGCCCACAATGGCGCCTTCTGTGCTGCCACGGAGCAGGGCATAGGAAACCACGATAATCAGCGCCGTATTAGGCAGAATGCCCCCAATGGAAATATACGGGAGCAATGTGGTCTGCAGTATGAAGTTGACGAAAATAAGAATACCTGTCAATAAAATTCTCAATTTGTGTCAGCCTCCGAATTGCTGTTTGTCTGTGTTTCTGTATCCGGTGTATTGCCGGTGTCAGTGGTTTCGGTGTTAGTGTTTTCAGTGTCTTCTGTATTCGTTTCGGTCAGTGGTTCTTCTTCTGTTTCCGGCTCTGTAGCAGGAATATCTGTGGAAACAGACAGGTCACCGGGAGAAACGGTACGGGTGTTTGTTTTGTCAATGACCAGCAGGGTATCCAGATGTTTCAGATCTACTGCCGGTTCGATGATGGCATAACGGGTCAGACCGTTGGTGTCGTTTTTGATTTCTTTCACACGGCCGATGGTCAGCCCCGGCGGATAAACATCGCTCAGATGGGAAGTGACGATTTCATCCCCTACGGCGATTTCCGCCTCTGCGTCGATATATTCCATTTTACACAGCCCGTTGTTCATAAGGGTGTAATCCCCTTTCACAACGCCTAAGTCCCCTGTACGGGCGCTCATGGCAGGCACAGAGCTGCGGCTGTCCAGAATGGACTGGCCTTTGGCGTAAGTAGCGCCGCTTTCAATGATTTTGCCCACCAGACCTTCCGGCGCAGCCAGTACCATGTTGGCTTCTACGCCGTCGGAAGTGCCTTTGTCTACGGTGAATACGTCATACCAGCTGCCGGGGTTCTTGGCAATGATGGTAGTACCGAAAGTGTTGTATTCCGGGTATTTCTGGGCAATCTTCAGCAGTGCGGAAAGTTTTGCGTTCTCTTTTTCATAAAGAGAAAGACGGGTGTTGTCTGCTTGCAGGGATGCCACCTGTTCCCGCAGGCTTTCGTTTTCCGCCAGAATTTCTTCCTCTTCCCGGCGTTCAGAGGTGGTGTTTTCCACCCATCTGCCGATGCCGGAAGTAATATCCTGAAAGGGCGTCACAACAAAGCCGAGGGCACTTTCAAAAATGGTGGCATTCAGCTTTTTTCCGCTTGTCACCAGCGCCAATACGGTCAAAAGAATGATGGCGCCAGTGAATATGAATTTTTTGTATTTTTCAAAAAAGGAAAACAATTGAAACGCTCCTTCACGATGATTTCAGATTCTTAGAACAATGCTTTTCTGGGGGAGATCAATACGTTTTTCAGTGTATCGATGTGTTCCAGCACCAGACCAGTACCCATAGCAACGCAGTTCAGTGGTTCGTTTGCCACATGAACAGGCATGCCTGTTTCGGATGTGATCAGTTCATCCAGACCGCGCAGCAGTGCGCCGCCGCCTGTCAAAGTGATACCGTATTCCATAACGTCAGCAGCCAGTTCGGGAGGAGTTGCTTCCAGTGTCTGCTTGATGGTTTCGATGATGGAAGCCACAGGTTCACTCAGTGCTTCACGTACATGTACGGAGTTGACTTCGATGGTCTTAGGCAGACCGGAAAGCAGGTCACGACCGCGGATTTCCATTTTTTCTTCCTGTTCCAGAGGGTAAGCGGAACCGATGGTGATTTTGATTTCTTCTGCGGTTCTGTCACCGATGGCCAGGTTGAATTCACGTTTGATGTAGTTGACGATGGCGTTGTCCAGAGCATCACCGGCTACGCGCAGGGATGTGCTGGTAACGATGCCGCCCAGGGAAATGACTGCCACTTCGCTGGTACCGCCGCCGATGTCTACGACCATGCTGCCGGTAGGTTCTGCAACGGGCAGACCTGCGCCGATGGATGCAGCCATGGGTTCTTCGATGAGGTAAGTGTCTTTATCTTTGGAGCCGGCAGCAATAGCTGCTTCCAGTACAGCTCTTTTTTCTACTTCTGTTACGCCGGAAGGTACGCAGATGACGATGCGGGGCTTAGGGCCAAACATGGAGCGCACATAAGCCTTATTGATGAAGTAACGCAGCATAGCCTGTGTTACGTCGAAGTCTGCGATAACGCCGTCTTTCATGGGACGGATGGCAACGATGTTGCCGGGTGTACGTCCGATCATTTCTTTTGCTTCATTGCCAACAGCCAGCACTTCTTTTGTCTGCACGTTGATGGCTACAACGGAAGGTTCGTTGACGATGATGCCTTTTTCACGCATATAAACCAGTGTATTAGCGGTACCCAAGTCGATACCCATATCTTTGGAAAACATAAATTCAATTAACCCCTTTCTATCATAAAAAACCAGAATTGATTTTTCTTTCCTGAAAAAGCCTTACATTTTATAATACCTTTTTTTTGCGGAATTTTCAATAAAAAAGCCATTGGAATTAGGAAAAAGCAGAAAATTTCCGCGCAAAAAACGACAGAAAAAAACCGTCCTTCCCGTGGCATTTCCCCGAAACAGACGGCTGGATCTGTTTAAATTTTGCGATAAATAAAAAAAGCAAGGACGATACCCAGAATACCGGCGATGGTAAAACGTACCGTAAAAGCAAATTGCAGTGTCAGCACGCCCAAATCCAACACCAAAGGAGAGGTAAGCCCGAAGCTTTTGCCATAACCGAGCCAACTCAAGGCAGGGTAACCGCTCAGAAGCTGTGCCAAAAATCCGCCCAGCACAACGCCAGCCAGCAGCAGCAGTATCAAAACCCAAATGTTTTGTGAACGTCCTTTCATGTGATTGTCCTCCTGTGTTATTTCCAAAAGTATATCATATTTTGACAAGGGGGTAAAGGGAACAAAACATAAAAAAACAGGGTGAAAACCGTTGATTTCCTTGAGAAAATGACGAAAGGCGGCGCTTTTTGACAAAGGAAAGAGGAGGAGGCAGAACCCTATGGAAAAGGCGGGGCCAGTGGCAGCAGAAAAAAGCAAAGCAGATGTATGGGAAGATAACAATTCTTAAAAATGAAATAGTCGGAACCTATGTATCTTTAGGGTTCCAGCTTTTGGTTTGGAAGGGGTATAAGGGAATAAAAAAAAACGGTGAAGTCAAAGACTTCACCGTTTTGCTGTTTTGGATTATTCAGCAGGTTTTTCTTCTGCTTTAGGTGCTTCAGCAGCAGGAGCTTCTGCTTTGGGAGCAGCAGCTGCAGCGGGTGCTGCGGGTTTTGCTTCAGCAGCGGGAGCAGCAGGTCTCTTACCTGTGATAACGCCTTTAGGGCATTTGTTTGCACAGATGCCGCAGGATTTACATTTGCTGTAATCGATAACTGCCACGTTGTCAATAACATGGATTGCATCGAAAGGACAGTTCTTTTCACAGATCTTACATGCGATACAACCTGTGGAGCAAACCTGCATTACATTCTTACCAACATCTTTGGAAGAGCACTGTACTTTTACTTTCTTCTTAGCAGGCAGCAGTTCGATGATGTGTTTCGGGCAAGCAGATACGCATTTACCACAAGCTACACATTTATCTTTATCTACTACTGCAACGCCGTCGATGATTTCGATTGCGCCGAAAGCACAAGCTTTTTTACAGCTGCCCAGACCCAGACAGCCGTATGTGCAGCTCTTAGCGCCGCCGCCAGCCAGCTGTACAGCCATGTTACAGTCGTCAATACCAAAGTAGTCGTATTTCATTTTTGCTGTTTCGCAAGTGCCGCCGCATTTTACGAATGCAGCTACAGGTTCGGAAGCGGATGCTTCGATACCCATGATTGCACCTACTTTTTCTGCTACAGCAGCGCCGCCAACAGGGCAAGCGTTAACGGGAGCAGAACCAGCAGCGATTGCAGCAGCACAACCACCACAACCGGGGAAGCCACAGCCACCGCAGTTAGCGCCGGGCAGTACTTCCAAAATCTGGCCGATCTTGGGATCTTCATCTACTTTGAAGACCTCGCCGGCAATGCCAAGGCCTGCACCAAAAACAACACCAAGGCCACCGATACTCAGGATCGGGTATACAATATTCATAATGTCCATTTTTGTCACACTCCTTGCATTACAGTTTGATCAGACCGGAGAATCCCAGGAAAGCGATAGACATCAAACCAGCGGTTACCAGAGCCATAGGGAAACCGTCGAATGCCTTAGGTGTATCGTTGTCTGCGATTCTTTCACGGATACCAGCGAACAGTACGATTGCCAGTGCGAAACCAGCAGCGCCGCCGATACCGTTGAAGATGGATTCGATGAAAGAATATTCTTTCTGCATGTTGGTTACGGCAACACCCAGAACTGCACAGTTTGTTGTGATCAGGGGCAGGAATACGCCCAGTGCCTGATACAGCGCAGGAGCTGCTTTTTTCAGGAACATTTCTACAAACTGTACCAGGGATGCGATAACCAGAATGAACGCGATGTTATACAGGTATTCGATGTGCAGGGGAACCAGGATCAGGTTGTAAACCAGCCAGGAAGCTGCACAGGCCAATACGATAACGAAGATTACGGCAACACCCATACCTGCTGCGGTATCCACTTTCTTGGAAACGCCGAGGAACGGGCAGATGCCTAAGAACTGGGACAATACGTAGTTGTTTACGAAAATCCCGGCCAATAATAACAAAATCAGATACATTCTCTACCCCTCCTTATGCTTTTTTCTTGTTTCTGAAATGGTTCAGCGCAGCCATCAGGCAGCCCAGTGTGAAGAATGCGCCGGGAGCCATTACGAACAGCAGTGTTCTGGGGAATGCTTCGGGCAGTACTGTTACATCGAACAGAGTACCGGAACCGATGAATTCACGAACCAGACCGATGATTGCCAGAGCAACGGTGAAGCCCAGACCCATACCAATACCATCACAGATGGAAGCAAAGGGACCATTCTTGGAAGCAAAAGCTTCTGCTCTTGCCAGAATGATACAGTTAACTACGATCAGGGGGATGTACAGCCCCAGGGATGCGTTCAGACTGGGCAGGTAAGCCTGCAGCAGCAGCTGAACGATTGTAACGAATGTAGCGATTACAACGATGAAGCAAGGGATTCTTACTTTATCGGGAATAACTTTTCTCAGCAGGGAGATGAAAAGGTTCGCGAAAATCAAAACCGCTGCTGTGGACAGACCCATACCGATACCGTTGATAGCGGAGCTTGTAACAGCCAGTGTAGGACACATACCGATTACCTGGATAAAGGTAGGGTTTTCGTCGATAATACCATTTTTGATGATTTTAATCGGGTTAGCCATTAGTTAGCACCTCCGTTCGCTGCGACCCAATCCAAAGCTTCCTGTGCGCCGGAACATACGGCTCTGGAAGTAATGGTGGAACTTGTGATGGGCACGATTTCGCCGCCGTCTTTTGTAACAGCTACAGTGCCGGATTTGCCTGTGAACTGTTCATAGAAATCGGGTTCTGTGGATTTTGCGCCCAGACCAGGTGTTTCGGAGTGACCAGTTACACGCAGACCAGTGATAACGCCGTCCGCGTCGATACCAACCATAGTGTTTACTACGCCGCCGAAGCCGCTGGGTTCTGTTGTGATAACATAGCCGCCGTTATCAGCCTGATATACTGCGGTGATTGTACCAGTCAGTTCTGCGTCAGTCAGCTGTTCAAAGCTGCCTGCTTCGGGCATAACTGCCTGCATGGATTCGTTCAGTGTTTTTTCGTTCTGCAGTGCGATGGGTTCTTTTGTGATTTCAGAAACCGCACCCAGGCAAGCCGCAGCTACTGCGGAAATAAGCAGAAGCACAACTGCAGGTTTTACTACTTCTTTTGTGTTCATGCTTTTTTCGCCTCCTTCACTTTAGGCAGTGCACCGAAGATCTTAGGTTCTGTGAATCTTTCGATCAGAGGTACAGCCAGGTTCATGATCAGAATAGAGTAGGATACGCCTTCAGGGTAACCACCGAAGATTCTGATAAGAGTGGTGATGATACCACAACCGATGGCAAAGATGATTTGACCTTTCGGTGTAACGGGGGAAGATGCATAGTCAGTTGCCATGAAGAAAGCACCCAGCATCAGACCGCCGGTGAAGATTTCATAAACAGGTACGCGCAGACCTTTTCTGCCGATAGCAGCGGTCAGTACGAATACTGTCAGGATGTACAGTACAGGGATTCTCCAGCTGATAACGTGTTTTACCAGCAGGTAGATACCGCCGATGATCAGTGCAACAGCGCATGTTTCACCGATACAACCGCCGATGTTTGTACCCAGGATTACGTCTGCCAGACTAGCGTCGGGCATAGCGCCTGTTTTCAGTGTAGCCAGAGGTGTTGCAACAGCAACAGCGTCAGCGCCGCTGAAACCAACAGGAGCTGTCCATGTTGTCATCGCTGTAGGATAGGAAGCCAACAGGAATGCTCTACCAGCCAGTGCAGGGTTGATGAAGTTCTGACCCAGACCACCGAAGAGCTGTTTTGCAAAAATAATTGCGAATGCAGAACCTACGATAGGCACCCAGATAGGAGCGCTTGCAGGCAGGTTCATTGCCAGCAGCAGACCTGTTACAACTGCAGACAGGTCACTGATAGTTACAGGTTTTTTCAGCAGTTTCTGATACAGCCATTCGAAGAATACGCTGGCGATGATGGAAACTGCAATCAGGATCAATGCCTGAAGACCGAAGAAATAGATACCCGCTGCTGTTGCAGGAACCAGCGCGATGATAACGTCACGCATGATGCTCTGAATGGATTCTTTAGAACGCACATGAGGGGTACCGGATACTACAAAATTAGCCATTCTTTACTCTCCCCCTTCTCAGTTCTTTTCAGCTTTGGCTTTTGCTTCAGCTTCCGCTTTTGCTCTTGCAGCAGCGGCTGCGGCAGCTTTTTTGCCTGCTTCGATTTTCTTAGTTGCGCGGATGGACTGTGCCAGCTGGCGTTTTGCGGGACATTCGTAAGAACAAGAACCACATTCGATACAATCCAGACCGTGATGTTTTACGAAACCTTCGCCGTCGCCTTTCAGTGCGCATGCATTCAGCAGGAAAGGCTGCAGGCCCATAGGGCAATGTTCTACGCATTTACCGCAACGGATACAGTTTCTTTCTTCAGGAATGAAAGCTTCTTCCTGTGTGAAGCACAGCAGACCAGAAGTGGTCTTAACGGAAGCAACATCCAGAGTATACAGGGTAGGACCCATCATAGGACCGCCGGCAATCAGTTTTACAGGAGCGTTTGCGCCTTCGTTGAAACCGCCGATAGCATCTACCAGATCTCTCAGTGTCATACCGATTCTGATCTTGTAGTTACCGGGGTTTTTGATACCTTTACCGGAAACAGTTACGATTCTTCTCATCAGAGGTCTGCCTTTGCAGATAGCTCTTTCGATTGCAACAACAGTATCAACGTTGTCTACGATACAGCCAGCGCTTGCAGGCAGTGCACCAGATTTTACTTCTCTCTTTGTGATAGCGTAAATCAGGTGTTTTTCAGAACCCTGAGGGAATTTGGTCACCAGAGGCTGAACAGTGATGTTGTCGATGCCTTCACAAGCCTTTGTCATGGATTCGATGGCTTTGGGCTTGTTCATTTCGATACCGATAACGCCTTTTGCACCGGGGTGCAGTTTCAGCATGATCTGCAGACCTTTTACGATTCTTTCGGGTTCTTCCAGCATCAGACGGTAGTCGCATGTGAGGTAAGGTTCACATTCAGCTGCGTTGATGAGGATGTGATCGATAGGTGTGTCTTTGGGAGGGTTCAGTTTTACATGTGTGGGGAAGCCCGCACCACCCAGACCAACAACGCCGGCATCTTTGATTGCTGCCAGAATTTCTTCGTTGGACATGGTTGTGTAATCTCTGCCCTGGTTCAGACCTTCGATTTCTTCCATCTTGCCGTCGTTTTTGACAACGATGGATTTTACAGTTGCGCCGCCGGGTACCAGCATGGGTCTAATGTCCACAACTTCACCAGATACGCTGGCAAAGATGGGAGAAGACATGAATGCAGGTGATTCAGCGATTTTCTGTCCTACTTTTACATGGTCGCCAACTGCTACCAGAGGTTCACAAGGAGCCCCGATATGCTGGGACATAGGGTAGAACAACTCAGAGTTTTCTTTGGGGAGTATCACCTGAATGGGCTGCTCTGCAGACAGAGCTTTTCCATCGGGCGGGTGAACTCCACGTTTGAACGTTAAAGCTTGCATATTATCCCCCTCTGTCAAGTGATTTTTGCGTTTACAGCACAAAAGACAAGCATTTGGCTGGAAACGCTTGGTTTGGTTATACTTTATAAAAATATAGCTATATATAACAGCAATATTTTAATACAAAAATAAGAAATTCACAACATTTTTTTGCCAAAAAAACGGGAAAAATGCTTTTTTAAGCAAAATATGTGTTTCGTTACATCAAATTTTAAGATGTATTTAATTAGGTAAGAATCGCATTTTATGAAATCAATTCCCAGTTAGTTTGTATCCAAAATATTTTCTTCCCCTAAAGTGTACTATTATTATCTATAAATGTAAATGATAATTTATTACCAACATTTCATTCGGAAAACTGGTATCTTTTACAAAAAATAAGCCCAATATTTCATAAATATGTAAAATAATGGCATAAAACTTGCTACACCCATTTCACTGTGTTACAATAAAAACAAAATAGGCGGGAAGGAGGCGGAGGATATGGATCTTTCGCTGCAAATACAGCAAAAGCAGATACTTTCCCAGCGGATGCAGCAGTCCGTTGAGATCCTGCAGATGAACACATTGGCGTTATCGGAATACATACGGGAAGTGGCGGAAGAAAATCCTCTGCTGGACTGGTCAGAAGAACGTCCTCTTTTGCCGGAGGATGAAAAACTGCTGCAAAAATTGGAGTGGCTCCAGGAAAGCGATGAGCAGAACCGGGGCTTTTACCAGACGGAAATGGATAACGAAAAGGAACGGGAAGACCTGCGTTATGGCAAGAAGGAAGCCCAGAGCCTGCGGGAATATCTGCTGTTTCAGATTCACTTGCTGCCTGTATGCGAGAAAGAAAAAAAGGTGCTGACATTTCTGGCGGAAAGTACGGAAGAAAGCGGCTATCTGGAAACAGACGCCTTGGAAGCGGCTATGGAACGGTATCATCTGGATGAACAGCGGGCAGAGGAGATTCTGGGACATTTGCAGAAGCTTGACCCGCCCGGCGTAGGCGCCAGAGATTTGAAGGAATGCCTGAAGATACAGCTCATGCAGAAAGGCGCTTCTGTGGCAGCCCAGAATATTGTAGAAAATTATTTGGCGGATATTGCCAAAAACCGCATCTCCTATATCGCCAAGAAGCTGCATATATCTATGGAAGAAATGGCAGAAGCCTTGGCGGAGGTTCGCAGCTGTGCCCCCAAGCCCGGCAGCGGTTTTGCCAATGACCGGCCTGTAGAATACGTGGTGCCTGATGTGTTTGTGGAACGCAGAGGGGGAGAACTGCTGGTGAGCGTCAACAGCTCACTGGTGCCCAGACTGTTTATCAGTCCTTCTTATCGGCAGATTTTGAAAGAAGATACTTCCAAAGATACCAAGGAATATGTGGCCCAGAAACTGCGGCAGGCAGAATGGGCAGTGCAGTGTGTAGGCAGAAGGGAATCCACTTTGCTGGAAACGGCAAAACAGATTGTGGCAGTGCAGCGGGAATTTTTCCTCTCTCCCAATGGAGCCCTGAAGCCTTTGCGTATGGTGGATGTGGCGGAAAAAATGCAGGTGCATGAGTCCACCATCAGCCGTGCCGTAAAGGATAAATATCTCCAATGCGACAAAGGGGTATTTGCCTTGGGTGATTTCTTTTCCAAAGCCGTTGTCACCGATGGTGCTCAAAGCGTATCTGCCAATAGTGTGCAGAAACAGCTGGCTGACATCATTGACGGCGAGGATAAGACCCATCCTCTCAGCGACCGGGAACTGACGGAAAAACTGGTGGCACAGGGTGTGCAGATTTCCCGCAGAACCGTAGCCAAGTATCGGGAAGCCATGGGCATCCCCGGTGCATCAGGCAGAAAACAGTATTGAAATAGAAAACAGCCGGAAATTTTGAAAGAAACAGAAATTTCCGGTTTCTTTTTGGTTTGAGATAGAAAGAAGGTGGAAACATGGACGAGATTTTTCAGATACAACTGGATAAAACATCAGAAGTGCCTATGTATCGTCAGCTTGCCGACGCCATTGGCGCTTTGGCGGCAGATGGGCTTTTGCCTGCGGATAGTAAATTACCGCCCATTCGGAAAATGGCCTCCCATTTCGGCGTCAATACAGTGACGGTGGTAACGGCTTATAAATATCTGGAACAGAAGCAGATGGTCTATTCCAGAGTGGGCAGCGGCACCTATATTTCCCCTTTGCCCGTAGAAAAAGTGCCGGAGCCTGTGGCAAGACGAAATCTGCAATTGTTTGAAAAAACACCTGCGCTGGAACACGCCATCAACTTCACATTGTCATCCCTGCCAAACGAACTGTTTCCCGTGGATGCCTTCAAAAAAGCATTTGATACGGTGTTGGAGCGGGAAAAAGGCGGCGCCTTCCGTTATACGGACAGTATGGGGTATCTGCCTCTGCGGGAGGAACTCTGCCGTTATCTGGCATCTTTTGGCATCCATACGGCGGCGGAGCATTTGCAGATTATTTCCGGTGCCCAGCAGGGTATCGATATTATGTCCAAAGCCATTTTGCGGTATGGAGATGTGGTCTTTGTGGAAAGCCCTACCTTTTATGGTGCGGCAGGGGCATTCCTGTCTAGAGGGGCAAAATTGGTGGGCATCCCCATGGAAGTCGACGGCATGGAAATGGAAGCACTGGAAAATTATCTGAAGCTGTACCATCCCCGTTTTATCTATATGATGGCATATTTCCAGACACCTACAGGCGTTTCTTATTCCATGGAGAAAAAACGCCGCCTGCTGGAATTGGCGGAAAAATACGATACCTATATCATTGAGGAAGATGACTTTTATGACTTCCATTACAGCAGGGAAATGCCTTTGCCTCTGAAAGCCTTGGACTATAAGAATCGCGTCATTTACATCAAGAGTTTTTCCAAGATTTTGATGCCCGGTCTGCGTATGGGGCTGATGGTATTGCCGAAAAAAGTCCGTCATGCGGTTATGGAAGCGAAGTATACCACAGATATTTCCACATCTGGGTTCATCCAGAAATCCTTGGAGGAATATCTCCGGGTCAATGGCTGGGAAGCCCATGGGAAACAGGTGCGCCAGTACGGCAGCGGCAAATATCGGAAAGCTGTTTCCATGGCAAAGAAGTATCTTTTGCCGCAGGGAGCATCTTTTGACTTGCCAGAAGGAGGCGTGAGCCTGTGGGTGCGTCTGCCTGACGGTGTAGATGCGGAAGTGTTCTGCAATCGAGCGTTGGAGAAAAATGTGCTGGTTTCTCCGGGCAGCCAGTTCTTCATCGAAGGGGGAACAGGCAGTCATGTGCGGCTGAGCTTCGCGGGACTTACCGACGATAAAATCGAAGTGGGTATGAAGCGCATGGGAGAAGTGCTGGGAGAAATGAAAAGAATGGGGTAAAAACGGGAATCGGCTTGACATTTGTATGGGCACTATTTAATATGATAAGTAAGTGTCATATAACGTGAAATAAGGAAGGGGCTTGAGTATTTATGGAAAAAGGGAAAAAATCAATTTTTAAGAAATGGTGGTTTTGGCTGATCATTATTGTACTGCTCTTTTTCGCTTTTGGAAATTCTGGTGGAAATAGTGGTACAGATGTACAGAACGATACACCTGAAGCAGTGGAAACACAGGGAACAGAAACGAATAATGAAGAAACCAATAATGAAGAAGCGAATCAGGAAGAAGCCAGCGAACCCGAAGTGACAATGGGTCAGAAAAATGCTTTGGCAAAAGCAAAAGATTATCTGGCAATCACAGCTTTTTCACATGATGGATTGGTGGACCAGCTGAAGTTTGAAGGCTTTACAGACGAAGAAGCACAGTATGGTGCAGACAATTGTGGCGCAGACTGGAACGAACAGGCTGCAAAAAAAGCTGAGGAATATCTGAGCATTTCTTCTTTCTCTCGCGAAGGATTGAAAGACCAGTTAGAGTTTGAAAAATTTACTGCTGAACAGGCAGAATATGGCGTAACTGCTGTAGGTTATTAAAGAAAATAAAAAAGGCTGTGTCTACAGCCTTTTTTTTATTTTTCTGTTTATGTTCATAAAAAATTTTCCCCTAAAGGAAGGTGATTTTGCATCAGTCCCTCTTTTCTTTCTCCTTGAAATAAGCGGACAATTCCTGCCGGTAAATGATACCAAGTTCCGCAATCATAGAACCAATGACAACAACCATCAGCGGAACAGGCAGATACCGATATTCTTCTGGCATGAATGTGCCTGCCAGTGCATCTGTGTAGGCATGCAGATAGGCAAAGCCCCAGATCAGCGTCAGTATCAACAGGTTCAAAGTGACGGCCAGAACGCCAGCAATACTTTTCATACAAATCCCCCTTTTTCATAAGAACAATGCCCTTTTTCCATGATACCATAAGACGCAAAAGCCACATATGGTGATTTTTACCGGAAAACAGCGGTTTTTCTTGACAAAGTGACAGGGCATGTCTATAATCTAATTGTATTTTTATATGGAAACAAGCCAAGAAAAGAAGGAGTACGCAAGGGGTGGACGTTCCAGAGAGGAAATCACTGGTGGAAGATTTCCCGCAGCACATTGCCGAAGCAGTCTTTTCGGGTAAGAACCACAGCTCTTTGGCGGAAAGAATAGTATGTCAAAGCGTATGCCTGCGTTAAAGGTTTCGAGTGACGTCCCTTTGGGCGTAACAAGGGTGGTACCACGGTGAATTCGTCCCTGACTTTTGTCAGGGGCTTTTTTATTTTCCGGGTATCCTGTTAACAGATTGAAAATATTTAAGGAGGTAAGATATGAAATATTTAGGTGTAAACGAAATTCGTGAAGAATTTCTGAAATTCTTTGAAAGCAAAGACCATCTGCGTCTGCCCAGCTTCCCTCTGGTGCCCCGCAACGACAACAGCTTGCTGCTGATCAACTCCGGTATGGCGCCCATGAAAGCATACTTCACAGGTCAGGAAATCCCTCCCAGCAAAAGAGTGACAACCTGCCAGAAATGTATCCGTACAGGTGATATCGACAACGTAGGGAAAACTGCTCGTCACGGCACATTCTTTGAAATGCTGGGCGACTTCTCCTTCGGTGATTACTTCAAAAATGAAATCGTACCCTGGTCTTGGGAATTCGTAACAAAAGTACTGGAAATCCCCGAAGACAGACTGTATGTAACCATTTACGAAGAAGACGATGAAACAGGTAAAATCTGGCATGATGTAGTAGGTCTGCCTTGGGACAGAATCGTAAAACTGGGCAAAGAAGACAACTTCTGGGAACACGGCACAGGTCCTTGCGGTCCTTGTACAGAAATCTACTATGACCGTGGTCCTGAATACGGCTGTGACAGCCCTACCTGCGGCGTAGGCTGTGACTGCGACAGATACATGGAATTCTGGAATCTGGTATTGACACAGTTCAACGCCGAAGAAGACGGCACATACACAGAACTGGCTATGAAAAACGTAGATACCGGTATGGGTCTGGAACGTATGGCAACCATCATGCAGGGCGTTGACTCCATTTTCGACGTAGATACTGTAAAATCCATCCGTGACGCTGTTTGTGCAAAAGCAAACGTAGAATACGGCAAAGACCATAAAACAGACGTTTCCGTTCGTGTTATCACTGACCACATCCGTTCCGTAACTATGATGACTGCTGACGGCGTACTGCCTTCCAACGAAGGCCGTGGTTATGTACTGCGTCGTCTGCTGCGTCGTGCGGCTCGCCATGGCAAACTCTTGGGCATCGAAGGCGAATTTTTGGCAGAACTGTCCAAATCCGTAATCGCTTGCAGCGGCGAAGCTTATCCCGAACTGGTGGAAAAACAGGATTATATCTTCAAAATCCTGTCCATCGAAGAAAACAGCTTCTATAAGACCATCGACAAAGGTATGGAAATCCTGAAAGCAGACATGGAAGAAATGAAAGCTGCCGGCGAAAAAGTGATGAGCGGTGAAAAATCCTTCCGTCTGTATGACACATACGGTTTCCCTGTTGACCTGACAAAAGAAATCCTGGCAGAAGAAGGCATGGAAATCGACGAAGACGCTTTCACAGCAGAAATGAAAGCACAGAAAGAACGTGCACGTTCCGCAAGAGCGAAATCCAACTACATGGGCGCAGCAGAAACCGTTTACAACGAACTGCCCGTAGAACTGGAAACAGCTTTCGCTGGTTATGATGTATATGATGTAGCAAATGCAAAAATCGTTGCACTGGTTGCAAACGAAGCCGTTGCAGAAACAGCACAGGCTGGCGATACCGTAGCGGTATTCCTGGATAGAACACCTTTCTACGCAGAAAGCGGCGGTCAGGTAGGCGACCAGGGCGTGATCAAAACAGAAACAGGCGTTGTGAAAGTATCCAACTGTGTAAAAGTTGTTGGCGGCAAGATTGCACACATGGGTGAAGTAACAGAAGGTCTGGTGCAGGTAGGCGAAATGGCTTGCGCAAGCATCGACGTGGAACTGCGTATGGCTTCTTCCAGAAACCACAGCGCAACTCACCTGCTGCACAAAGCACTGCGTACCGTTCTGGGTACTCACGTAGAACAGGCTGGTTCCTATGTAAGCGCAGAAAGACTGCGTTTCGACTTCACACACTTTGCAGCAATGACTGCTGATGAAATCAAAGAAGTGGAAAGACTGGTAAATGACGCTATCTTCGCAAGCTATGACGTACACACAGACGAAATGTCCATCGACGAAGCAAGAAACAGAGGCGCAATGGCACTGTTCGGCGAAAAATACGGCGAAGTAGTACGTGTCGTAGACATGGGCGGCTACAGCATCGAACTTTGCGGCGGTGCGCACCTGAAAAATACTGCACAGGTTGGCTCCTTCAAGATTCTGTCTGAAAACGGCGTAGCAGCTGGTGTGAGAAGAATCGAAGCTGTAACAGGTAAAGAAGCACTGAAACATTATCAGGCACAGGAAGACGAAATCAAAGAAATCTGCCGTCTGGTGAAATCCACACCTGACAAACTGCTGGGTCGTCTGGAACAGCTGTTGGCAGAACAGAAAGAAACAGCAAAAGAACTGGAAAAACTGAAAGCGAAAATGGCAGGCGGCGCAGCAGACGAAATGCTGAACAGCAAAGTAGAAATCGGCGGCGTTGCAGTGTTGGCAGCTGAAGTGAAAGATATGGACGGCAATGCTCTGCGTACCATGGGCGACCAGCTGAAACAGAAACTGGGCAGCGGTGTCGTGGTACTGGCAAGCGGCAAAGACGGCAAAGTAAACCTGATGGCTATGGCCACAGACGATGTTGTGAAAAAAGGCGTACATGCCGGCAATATCATCAAAGCAGCAGCGGCTGTTTGCGGCGGTGGCGGCGGCGGTCGTCCCAATATGGCACAGGCAGGCGGTAAAGACGCTTCCAAGATCGCAGATGCGCTGGAAAAAGCAAAAGAAGTTGTAGCAGAACAGCTGGGCTGATTGGCTGAAAATATCATCTTATAAACAAAATCAAGCTGAAAATCTCTGGAAACGGAGGTTTTCAGCTTTTTTGTATACGCTTTGAGGGATTTTTGTATACGGATGCTTATGGTAAAATAACGGATTATTAGAAGCGTATACTAAAAGGAGGCGAACCATGGGACGCAGTGGAAGCAGATTATGGAAAGGGGCAGCGGCTGTCGGTGTGACAGGGTTGTTGATGATGATGGCGGCCATATTGGTTGCCAATCGCTGGGAGAATATGTTTGGCGTCGCAGTACTTTTGGGACTGGTATGTACTTGGGCCGCATTGCTGATGCTTGCAGGCGCGTGGGTACGGGAGCTGTGGCATAGCTTTCGCAGGAAGGATTATGTGACAATGGCCATATGGCTTGCCATTGGTCTTTTGGTCTTGGTGCTTTCCGGCAGACATATCTTTTTTTAGAAATGAAAAACCCCCTCTGTTTGAAACAGAGGGGGTTTTGTTACACTCTATGCAATATGATTTTTATTTACCGATCAAAAGATAGGCATCAGTCTTTGCAGGGGATAAATTTCCCGATAATACCACCGATGATAGCGGGAACGATCCAAGCGAAGCCCATGTCAGCCAGAGGCAGGGATTTTACGAAACCTGTAGGCAGACCGAAACCAGCCAGGATTTCCAGTGCACTTACGATGATAGCGAAGTATGTAGCAACGCGGTAGATGTTTTTGTTCTTGATGGATTTGTGGAAGAACGCCAGGATGATCAGTACCAGTACGCCAGGGTATACCAGGTTCAGCAGAGGAGCGGAGAACTGGATGATTGTAGATACGCCTGCGTTGGAGATCAGCCAGCTGAATACTACTACGATGATTACAACTTTTTTGTAGGAAACTTTACCGCCTGTCAGTTCTTCAAAGAAAGCACCTGTGGAGGAGCTCAGACCAATTGCTGTTGTCAGGCAGGCAAACAGTACGATAACGCCCAGCAGGATAACGCCTGTGTTACCGAACAGTGCTTTTGTGATAGCAACCAGCAGTGCTGTCTGGTTCAGACCCTGCATTTCGGGCAGGTTACATGTTGTTGCGCCCAGGTATGTCAGACCGCCGTAGATAACGAACAGACCGATGGAAGCAACGCAGCTGGAGCTCAGGACTGCTTTAGACAGGGAGTGGCCTTCTGTATAGCCTTTGCCCTGTGCACTGGATGTGATGATCATGATGAAGATCATGGATGCCAGTACGTCCAGTGTCTGGTAACCGTTCAGAGTACCGTTCTGTACGGAGTTTGTTGTTTCAGGTACATCGATGGGGCCCAGAGGGGAGATGATACCTTTGATGATCATAACCAGCAGTGTGATAACCAGTACGGGTGTCAGGAAAGAGCCGATGATATCAACTACTTTGGAAGGACGAATTGTCAGAGCCAATACGATTGCGAAGAAGATCGCGGAGAAAATCCATGTGCTGAAGTTAGGAGCCAGAGGCTGCACGCCGATTTCGAATGTGGTCGCTGCTGTACGAGGGATTGCAAGCAGGGGCCCAATACACAATACGGCGATACAGTTGATAATGGTGGAAGGAACCTTACCCATTACGTCTGTGATACCGTTGATTTCAAACTGTCCTTTACGAACCAGTGCCAGGATGGCAACCAATGCCAGACCTACGTCAAAGATGAAGAAGAACAGGAAGCCAATGAACCAGGATGTACCGGACTGCTGACCCAGCAGGGGCGGGAAAATCAAGTTGCCGGCGCCGAAGAACATGGCAAAGAGCGCACCACCAATGACTAGGATGTCACTAAATTTTTGCTTTTTTTCCATAGAATACAACCTCCTTAT
>ERZ779894.1257-NODE-1257-length-26587-cov-12.974408_pt1 | contig 26587 bp, 15 predicted proteins | sample MGYA00511587_ERZ779894 | MGnify/ENA primary metagenome ERZ779894 (study PRJEB29588, sample SAMEA2160490) | human gut metagenome | biome: human gut; feature: human-associated habitat; material: faeces | place: Denmark | collected 2008/2010 ... | reverse complement strand
GCACCAGCAGCTTTAAGCTGACCTGCACATTGTTATGCTCGATATTGCTCAGATGAGTCTGACTGATACCGATACGTTCGGCAAACTGCTGCTGATTGAACTGACAGGCAGCGCGCAGCAGACGGATATTGCTGCCGATGCGCGGCAGGCAGCTTTCATCGTACATACTTCACCTCAGCCCTCAAAAACATTAGTATTTTAGTTTAAAATATCGAAACCAAAGCATCACTTTTTTGTTTTATATCAAAAACATTTGTTATAGTAATGATCGTAATCATTATAGCACGTTTGTACCCCCCCGCAAGACACTTACTTCGAGCCTGTGTAAAACGTCTGCGAGTCTTGCCCGGCGCATTACGCCAGCGGCTTTACGACTATCGTAGTCTGCGCTTTTTTATGGCCTTGTCACTTTTTCGTTTCGCCTGCCGCAAAGCCAGTGCTGCCAATCAGTTTTTTGCCTTACCAACGGAATAAAAAAAGACCCTAAAAAGGGTCTTGAGCTATCCATCACAAAAATTTTTATTGCTGTTTGCTCTGCATCTACTTTAGCGCAAAGTGTTTATTATATCATAAAAAATAAAACAGGTCAGATACTAATGTATATGACCTGTTGCATTATGCAGTTAAAGCTTACTTTTCAGTAGCTGTTTCTTCAATATACACTCGCTTAAAAAGTGCTACTTGTGATTCTACATCAATAAATATCTCATTATCACGTTCTATACCAATAATGTACATTTCCCAGTCTTCTCTGGTAATTTTATCTCTGTTGTCAAACAGTAATCTTTCCAACTCTAATTTTTCATTAGAAGCCTTTAATAATTCTGCCCATTTTGAAAAACCCGCCATACATGCAATAATATGTTGCGCTTTCATTAAAGTGAAATCATTCTCATCATAAATATTTTCAAAATCAAAGAAGATATTGCTAACATCAAAATACTTTCCATCATACTGATAACATGTACTGCCATCTATATCAGTATATGTAGTCCTAGTTTTCCAGTCCTTAAAAAGATTTTTGGCTTGCAATTTGAAATAATCAACATGGGTCATAATATAATCATCCTTTCTGTATTGCCTAAGCTCATTATCTGAAACTATGCGTTCGTAATCTTTATAGATAATAAACCTGGCATTATAAAGGTTAATTATATTATCTTGTTGGTTGATGAAATCTTTGCACGAACGAGCTAGCAGACCAACGGCTACACTTATATTTTAGGTTATACATGAAATAAAATCAATACTAGCCTTAAATACATGCTCTTTAAATGATATTTTAGTATAATAGCAACTGCAAAAAACAAAAAACACAAGGTATGGGGAATTCGTTTATTATGAAATTATATATACTTTTTACTCCATAATGCAAATACAACATCAATCTGACTATATTGCGTAGAATAATAGAACTGCATTTTGCTGCTTTCAATTAATATTATATTGCTATCCTATTTTTGCTCTCTAGTGGTTGCGTAAATCAAGGTTTTCCTCACACCTATTGCGTAACATAAGGGCATAAAATCTCGTTTTAGTATTAGTTGAATACAAAATGCTTTGCTTGAAGAAGCTCACATTTTAAGGTATAATTTAGGCTGTAAGAATATAGATTATTGGGCGTGTAGTGCCACCAAAGTTTTATATAGGGGGAATGAATGCTATGATGACATTAAAAAGATTTAGGGTTACGAAATTCCGATCCATAATGGACAGCGGTTGGATTGATTGTGATGATGTAACTTCATTGGTTGGTATAAATGAAGCTGGAAAATCAAATGTCATCTTAGCTCTCTGGAAACTAAGCCCTGTAAGAGACGGCGAAATTGAACTCTTGTATGATATGCCAACAAAAGAGTATTCTTCATGGCGTTCTATACCAGAAAAAATAGTTTTCATATCAGCGGATTTTGAATTAGATAGCACATTAGTTGACAAAGTAGTTGCTTTATGTAAGTGTGATAGGAATGCAGCAACAATCGTAAATATTAAAAGACGGTATGATGGAAAATACCTTGTCTCTTTTCCCAATTACAAAAAGGAACAATCCATAGATGCCACTATTATTAGGGATATTATTACAAACGCAAATGCTCAATTAAGTGGTTTGAAAGAAAAAACCAAAGCAGAAGCGGGTATTAAAAATAAAGTTTTGACTTCATACAAGAATATTCTTTCCTTTTTGTCTGCAAAAACAGCTCTCGTACAAATAGACTTAGATGAGATAAAAAAGAAATATCCAACCGGTATTACTCAATCGGCAACATCTGAAATATATCCCCATTTGCAATGCACCCAAAAAGCCATAGCCAGTGCCTTTTCTACATTGAACCCAGCTAATCCTACCGATACTGCCGAAGTAAGAAAACTAATGATAGAAGAAATGCCATCTTTTGTTTACTACTCTAACTATGGTAATCTTGACGCACAAATATATTTGCCCCATGCAATAAAATGGCTAAATAGCGAAGAGGTAGCAGGAATAGATAATAGTGCAAAAGTGCGTACTTTACGAGTCCTTTTTGATTTTGTCAAGCTAAATCCGCAAGAAGTGTTAGACCTTGGCAAAGACCCTGTTAAAATTGTAAAAGATACCTATGGAAGAGAAACAGAAACACAGCCAACAAATGAAGAGATAAAAAAAGCCACAGAGCAAAAAGCAGCTAGAGCCATTTTACTTAACTCTGCTTCTACCGACCTAACACGAAAGTTTAAGGAATGGTGGAAACAAGGAAACTATATTTTCCGTTTTCAAGCAGATGGTGAATTTTTCAAAATATGGGTTTCGGATGACAAACGTCCAGAAGAAATTGAATTAGAACGAAGAAGCACTGGGCTACAATGGTTTCTTAGCTTTTTCCTTATCTTTCTTGTAGAAAGTCAAGAAGCACATAAAGGTGCAATTCTGCTGTTAGATGAAGCTGGACAATCGCTTCATCCACTTGCACAAAAGGATTTAATTGCTTTCTTTGATAACCTTGCAAAAACAAATCAGTTGATTTATACGACGCATTCTCCGTTCCTTGTCGATACTTCAAATATTGACCGGGCCAAAGTAGTCTACTCTGATGATGCTGGGCTAACTGTTGTGTCAAGTAATTTACGCGCAGCAGATGACAAGTTAAATGAAAAATCAATATATGCTGTTCACGCTGCTATGGGATTGAGCGTTTCGGATATTCTCTTGCAAGGCTGTCAACCAATTATTGTTGAGGGACCGTCAGACCAACATTATTTTAATGCTATGAAGCTTTATCTCATTCGCAATAAAAAGTACGCTCCAAATATGGAATTGGTTTTTATGCCTTCTGGCGGCGTTCGTGGTGTTGCTGGTGTTGTTAGCATTGTAAGTGGCAAAGATGGAGACCTTCCGTTAGTAATTTTAGATGCAGATAGAAGCGGAAAAAGCGCAAAGGACAAACTCCAATCAGGTTTGTATCAACACAATACAAATGCAATAATTGATGTTGGCGAACTTTTGGACTTTGAGGATGGCGAGGTAGAGGATTTGCTTCCCCCAACACTTATGGCCGGCCAGATTAGTCGCCTGTTTCGTGATGTAGAAGATGAGGATTTTGAGAATTTTCTCGTAACAGGGCAACCCCTTGTTCCACAGGTTGAAGCGTTTGCAGAGAAATATAATATAGATTTGCCCAAAGGGTGGAAAGTCGATGTAGCAAGAGCTGTTAAGCGAAAAATTCAAAAGACTAACGCTAATATTATTCCAGACGAATACTTAACAAAATGGGAAACACTTTTTAATAAGTTTAATTGCTAGAGCTCTATAAGAACTGCCAAAGGGCAACTGCCCTACAGGTGCAAGCCAAAACAGAGAGTTTATCACTTTCATAAGTGGGTAGCTCTCTGTTTGGCTATCTGCGTTTTGTTCCGCAGTAGAACAACATTCTTACTCATGCCCTTATTGCGTCTGTAAATCCACATAAACCAAAAGGAAATCAACTTCTATTAAAATCCCATCACATTACCTGATAGCTTTCCATAAACATAAACCAGGACCGGAAGATCCGGTCCTGGTTTATGCTGTTACAGTTTGCTTAATAAACTGAATATTTTATTTCTTTTTCACTTACTGCACCGGTTGCAGGATTAATGGTCATTTCGCCTCTTAACTCAGTTGTATAAAAATCTACATCATATTCATACAAGCCGTCGTCGTGGTCGATTTCAACATTAGTAAATACTGCGTTAGGGTATTCAGCGCGAACAATATTTTGAATTTCCTCAACCGACAGGATTATTTGGGGGCTGCCTTGTACGGTTTTGGCATCCATCGAGAATTCTCTTACTAGGCCGCTGTTTCTCAATACTTCTACTTCATAAGCAGTATTGGTAGCGCCGTCATAAAATTTTACTTCATAAAGAGGGATATGTTTGTAGCTTTCATCTTTTGTTACCAGATGTGTGCTGCCAGCCGGTACTAATTGTGCTGCAATATTACGGGCCTGGTCGGCATTGATAAATTCAGCTGCAAATGCTGTTACTGAGATGGCTAAGCTGCAAAGTGCAGCGGCTAAAATAGTTACTAATTTCTTGTTCATGTTGTTTCCTCCTTGGGGCCATCATTGTTGCGGCCTTTCCTTTGTCTTTATTATATAGCCCCAAGATTAAAACCAGATTAAGACTTTCTGCTATTATTGATTTTTTTATTTTATTTGTGAAAACATCTTCGAGTCTTGGGGCGCATTACGCCAGCGGCTTTAAAACTATCGTAGTCTGCGCTTTTTTATGGCCTTATTACTTTTGCGTTTCGCCTGCTGCCTAGGCATTGCTGCCAGTAAGTTTTTTGCCGTACCAACGGAAACAAAAAAGACCCTGAAAAGGGTCTTTCTTTAGCCGGAACAAAATTTTTAATTACTGCTTAGAAGCTCCAGCGTGCACCAATATTCCATTGCCATGGAGTTTTGATGTCATCGCCAAAGGTTTTGACAACATCTGCATAAACATAGCTGTTCGCTGTTGTTTTAAAATTGAAGCCCAAACCTGCTTCGTACCAGGTGCCGCCAATATCCTGACTGTAGCTGTTGCTGATACCATTCAGGCTCAGATAAGTATCGGCATTACCTGCAAATTCATGCAGCAATGAAGCTTTGGCATAAATGCTGCCTTTATCGCTGATAGTTTTACCCATTTCAAAGCCCACTCGTCCAACGCAGCTCTCCAGTGTATCCTGGTTGACTTTGATACCGTTATTAGTAGTATAATCCTCACCGCCGATACGCATCAGGGTCAGTTGAGCCTGCGGCGTTACATACCAGCCGTTATCGAGGCCTACCTTCATACCATATTCGCCGCTCAAAGAAGTACCCCAGGCATGATAATCGCCATGAGTATGGCCGGCAGCTGCATAATTGTCGTATTCATTGATCAAACGGCCTTGTTTTAAAACGATATCGGTATAATGTCCTCTATCGCCCAGCCAGGTTCCATACAGGGACAGGGAAGTGCTTTTGTTCTCGCCTTTGCCATTGTCATAAGTAGTTTGGCCATCGTTATGGCTTACTGCTGCGCCGTAGTGCCAGCTGCCAAAAGCTTTATCATAGCCCAATTGGAAGAAATTATACTGGTTTTTATAAGCGCCGCTGTACTCAAATTCACCGCGGCTCATACGTACCCAAATACCCTGATCGCCTTCGCTGTCGCGCAGTTCGCCCAAACGCTGGCTTAGAGTGCTGTCCTCCTGGCGCCAGGCTACGATCGCCACGCTGGCGATATTGCGCATGGAAGTCATAGTAGAACTTTCCTTAGCCTGCTTGACACTGTTGATTACGATATTACTGCCGTCGGCTGCTGTATCCAGATCGGCACTCACTGCGCCTTTGAGCAGACCTTCTGCTACATTGGCTTTAGCTGTTAAACCAGGATTGGTCTCATCTTTTACACTTATATTACTTGCCAGCTGCACCATATCATCCACGTTGTTTTGCAGGTCGTCAGCTGTTATGCCTGTGTAATTAACATCCAAATTTGCCGTGGCATCCTGCTTATCAGCATCATCCAGATCGGTAGTACCTATTGCCAGCTTGCCGCTGACAAAGCCATCATCTGTTTTGGCCGTCGCTAAATTAACCGTGCCGCTGCCGTCGATCCTGCCAACGCTAACCGTCTGGTTCTCACCGCCATTGATATTGACGATACCGTTATCAAGAACCAATTTATTGACAAAGCTGTCCGCATCCGTTGTCCACTGAGCATTATTAGACAGGCCCAGTGTCATACCGCTGACCTTCTTTTGATCATCGCTGGCCTGATTTAGTTCACCGCCCTTGATGATATTGCCCTGCAAATAAGAATCCGCATTGGACAAATTGATGGTAACATCGGCCTCGATGGACGTATTACTGGTGACTTTAGCGTAAGTGAATTCCACATCGCCCTTAAGCTGTACCGTATTCTGCTTGTCCTTATTGATTTCTATTTTGCTGTAGCCCCTTGCCGAAACAGCAGTTTCAGCCTCTACCGCCAAATCTCCCTTTACCTTTAAGGTGCCGTTAGAATAAGCGCTCACTCCAATACCATTGCTTTTGATTATTGTTTTATCAGCATTTATTTCCAAATATGCCCCATTGTCTGGCATGGTCTCATTAGCAGTATTATTGGCAACATGGATTCCTGATACCAATTTTCCATTACTGTCACCGCGAACATCTACATTCAACAAGCCGCCGTTGATCTGCGCATGAGCATTTTGCGACACGCCTGCGCCGCCTGATACAAAAACGCCGATAGCTTCGCCCTTGGAATGGCTGACGATATCGATGGTTTTAGTATTGGCATCGCCCAAAACCAGTTTGGATTGATTATACCCGTTGGCTACCCCGAATTCTATAGCTCTGCTACTGGCGTCTTCATATTCATTGATAGCGGTTATACTTATCTGCTCACCCAAAACGCTTACATCCGCGCCCGGATTGAGATAAATACCTGTAGCCGAAGCACTTTTATCGACAGGATTTTTGGCCACTATCGTAACACTCTTAAAAGCACTACCGCCGATAGTTGCAGTCGTATTACTAGCAGTGAGCTCTGTAATGCCTAGTGTGTTGCCACTATAATACTGAATGGTCTCATTCTTGTAGCTGTCCTCTGCGGCAAAACCAGTATTGCTAAAAAGACCTGCCGATAACGAGAACACCAACCCTAAAGTAATTTTCGCCGCTAAATGCTTCTTTCTTTTAGTCAACATAATACCACCCCATCCTCACTCAAATTATTAAGCTCCTTAAAACGTCAGTACCTGCATAATTCGCTTAAAAATTACCTCCCTCAACTTTGGTAATCTCAGATCCAACCATTTTTCACAAAAGAAGCTTTGATGATTTCGATACAAAACAATTGTTTTATTTTATATTCTTAAATTATTTTGTATTTCATATGTTATATTACCACACTTGTACCCCCCCGCAAGACATTTATGATGAAATGGTTCAACATTTTTATGGTCTTGCACGGTCAGTTGGTTACGTTGGTATCAAAATACACTTTCCTACAGTTGCCAATTCAAACAAAATATCATAATGGTGCCGAAGTTTTAATTTATATTTTCTCTCCAAACTAATTCCATTCTCGAATATACTCAAAAAAATAATATATGCTATAATATTAACAATTACAGTAGATGAAGTATCAAAATAGGGGCGTGATCTTTTATGAAGAAATTTATAACTATCACCTTAGCGTTTATCATTGCTCTGTCTATTCCGCTGGCAGTATATGCGGCAACCTATGTCGGCAACCGCAACAGCTGGAAGTTTCATTACCAGGGCTGCCAATGGGAAAAGAAAATGAACGAAAGCAACCGCATTTATTTTTCCAGCCGTCAGGAAGCGATCGATAGGGGCATGGCTCCATGCAAGGTCTGTCATCCTTAAAAAATATATCATTGTTCTAATAACAAAAACCCCGCACAATTAGTGCGGGGTTTCTCTTTTTACATTATGCAGTTAACAAACACAACACTCCTAGGATTACGCCTCAGGTTGCTGCTCTTTCTCTTTTATGCTTTGCAGAACTTTTTTTATTTCCTGCAGTGACATTGGTTTAGTGATATAGTCGTCCATGCCTGCCAGATAGGCTTTGCTTACATCTTCGTTAAAAGCATTTGCCGACATGGCAACGATAGGAGTGCGCTCGCGCCCCTGCTGCTGCTCCAGTTGTCTGATCTGTCTGGTCGCCTCGTACCCATCCATGATAGGCATTTGGATATCCATAAATATGCTTGTGTAATAGCCTTCGGGCATCGATTTGACCAGCTTCACCGCTTCGCTGCCGTCCCAGGCTTTTTCTACACTGGCGCCGCAGATACTAAAAAATTCTGCGGCGATCTCCATGTTAAGTTCGTTATCTTCAACCAGCAATACCCGCCCGGTACAAGCAGCATTATCCACTAAAAGGCTTTGTTTCGGCGGCTGCTCAAGCTGCTGCCGGTCGCTTAATAGTTCCAGCATAACGTTATAAAGCTTGGATCTGAATAAAGGCTTGGCCAGAAAAGCATTTACGCCCACCTTTTTCGCCTCTTCGGCGATCTCTTCCCAGTCATAAGCTGTTAAAATCACAATAGGTTCTTGTGGCCTGCAAGCTTACGGATCTGGCGGGCCGTCTCCAGACCGTCCATTACGGGCATCTTCCAGTCGACGATCACCGCATCATATTCAGGTGTTTTAGCAATTTTAGTCAATGCCTCTGTGCCCGACAGCGCCCAGTCACTGCTGATACCAAATTCTTTCAACATTTCTGTTGTATTTTCGCAAACACTTTAATCATCGTCGATCACCAATTTATATTGTTGTGCCGAAATAAATTATTAGCGCTATTTTAAGGAGACAATTGTTTTTATATTTGCACAAAAAAGTCAGGACAGCACGATTCGTGCTGTCCTGCTTGCGGCAGACTCCAAAAAAGACTGCCTTTATAAAAATTGAATTTTGAGAAGCGGTTTAGAAGGTCCAGCGAGCGCCGATGTTCCACTGCCAGTCTTTTTTGAAGTCGCTGCCTGCGCTGCGTTCTACGTCAAAATAGAGGTGGCTGCTTCTGCCTGTTTTTAAAGCCGCGCCGATACCGTATTCAAACCAGGTATCATTAAAGATATCGCTGACGGTCACTGCGCCGCTGCTGTCGTGCATGCTTACGTCATAGCCGCCGCCAAACTCGTGCAGAAGGTTGGCTTTAGCATAGACGATACCTGCAGAGCTGACCTCTTTGCCGATGTTGAAGCCAAGGCGGCCAACGGCGCTTTGGATGCCGCTTTGCCTTACTTCGATACCGTTATTGGTCGTATAGTTGTCGCCGCCCAGATAACCAAGCGTAAACTGTGCCTGCGGCTCGATGTACCAGCCGTTTTGCAAAGTGTTTTTGCGGCCGTATTCAGCACTCAGCGACACGCCTGTATTATTAAAGTCACCGGTGATCTTGTTGCTGTTGGTATCGTAAACAGCAAAATCATTGTCCATATTGCTGATTTTAAAGACGACATCCAGGTAATGCCCTTTGCTGCCGATCTCGGTAGTATAGAAACTGATAGCCTTATTGCTGTTATCGCCGCTGCCGCTGCTGTAACCGCTGCTGCCGTCAGTATAGCTGAGTGCCGCGCCCTGATAACGTTTTACCTCAGCAGTGTTTTTAGTCAGCTCGTCATAGCCCAGCTCATAAGCCGTATATTTATTTTCAAAACCAAATTTGCCGCTGCGGCCGATTTTACTGCCGTGGGTGCGGAACCATGCTCCATTTTGCTCGTCGCCGTTGTGGCGCAGTTCGCCCATGCGTTGTAAAAGCTTATCGTTTTCAGTACGCCAGGTATGGTAGTTGAGAGCATTGGCCGCAAGAATGGTATCGACGCTGGTAGTAGGTTTGTCGCCGGGATCCAGATTAGAAATTTTATCTAAATACCAGTCAGTAGTATAGCCAGCTGTATCGCTTTGTTTGTTTGCCAGATCGTAATGAGTATAGAACAAAGTCCCTTCGCGATCTTTAGCGGTAAATACACCGTCGCCGTTGGTGCTGGCCAGTAACAGTCCATGCCCTTCGTTGCTGTCTTCTGCCGGAACGTAGTTATCTTTTTGGTAAATGTCCAATATATGGCTACCGCTGAAGTCGTCATTTACAAAAATCTTGTCACTTTCCATACTGCGTACATCTATATCCTGTTTAAAAATACTGCCTGTACCGACAAGCTTTTGTACTTCCAGTTTGCTGTAACCATTTTTATCCGCCCGCATGTCGACAACAGCACCGTTATTCATCGTTAAAGAAGTCAGATTGCTGGCAGCAGTCATGTTCCAGAAAGAAGCGGCATTATTCATGCGCAGATCAATAGCATTGTCTTTATTATCTTTTGAAGCTTTTATTTTACCGTCTATTTTTACAGTACCGGCGCCGGAGTTGTTGATGTGGATCTGTCCGCCACCAAAAGCTTTGATCAAAGTATCTTTCTGAGCCGTAGTGTCAAAATCGCCATTAAGATTTAAAACTCCGTTTTTGCCTTCTGCTTGAGCGGCGATAGCGGCTTTAGTAGCGACAGAACCATTAAAGGTAACATTGCCGTCGCCCGAAGCTAAGATAGCGATGCTGTTTGCTCCGCTGACCTCGATGAAGGCATCCTGCCCGACAAATGTAGCTGCACCGTTGCCGGAGCCAACACTTAACCCATTGCCATTCTCATCACCCAGGGCTTTGATATTCAGCAGGCCATTTACCGTACCCTGAGAACTATCAACTACATGAAAGGCACCGCTTTTGTTACCATTGGTAAAGATACTTACATTTTGGCCTTCCAAGACTGAATCCAAGTACAGATGTATCCCTGTTGCATTGCCGTTTTCATTATCGGCTACTACCGTAAGGTCATCGGTAAATTTTGCTGTACTACCAACTCCGGCTTCTAATCCATGAGCCGTTTTACCGCCAAAGGCCTGCAAAACAGTTTCGCCCATAGTGGCGTTAGCATTATCATATAAAAACAAAGCCATATTATCGCCTTTATCGTTATCTAAATACTTATTATTCGCAAAACTGTCGGCAACAGTAAGCACGGTTTTGCCCGCAGCATTGATAGTACTGCCATCACAAGTGATACCTATATTGTCACTGCCGCCAAGAACAGTGATATTAACTGCGCCGTTAAAGTTCATAGTGCTGTTGTTCCAGGCGCCGATGCCGTAATTGGTCGCATCGGCATTGGCGTGAGCGATGCTGGTAATATTTAAGGAGTCGTTAAAAGTGACTGTGCCGCCAGCGTCATTTCCCCAAAGGTTGATGCCATTGATATTCAAATCGTTTTCTGAACCCTTCAGATTTACGTTAACAGCTCCAGCTGCTTCAAAATTACTGCCGTTGGAGACTATCATTCCATAAAGTTTATCATCGGAGAATGTTCCCTGCGACCGGTCAAGGTCTATGGTCAAAGCGTTGCTCGAAGCTGTAGAATTTTCTGCTACCAGCAGTCCGTTGTAATTGTCGCCCCGGATAATAGTTTGTTTGTTGTTGAAATTTAAAGTGCCGTTACTGGCAACGGTTACGGCATCAGACCACGCTTCTTTAATATTGTTGGTAATGGTAACTGTATCACCGCCGAAATTGATCGTACCGCCGTTTGCTCTTATAGCGCCAAGACCGTGGCCGGCTACAGTCAGTTCACCGGAGGTAATTGTAATGTTCGTAGTTTCACCATTGTCGGCATATACGGCGTAGCTATTGCTTACTATGATAGTACTGCCATCGTCGTATGATTTAGTCGTATCATGAACGGTTTCGGTTTCGTGTACAGGAGCGGCTTCAACTATCGACATACCTAGCATTGCACTGTATGCTATAGGCATTGTAGTTAAAGCGTATAATATTTGACTCTTAAGCTTACCTTTTGATATTAGTTTTTTCATCATCATGAATTTGCATCCCCCATATCTTAGTTCTTTTAGCGATTTTCAGCTTAGCAAATACCATTAATAAGTAATTTTCTTTATTACTATATTTTGATTCATTTGCAATACTTGAAATATATTTTACCACGTTTGTACCCCCCCGCAAGACACTTACTTTGAACATGTGTACAACGTCTGCGAGTCTTGCCCGGCGCATTACGCCAGCGGCTTTACAACTATCAGCGTCTGCGCGTTTTTTATGGTTCTGTTACTTTTGCGTTTCGCCTAACCGCCGCGATCATTGCCAGAGCACAGCCCCTGTAAATCATACTAAAAATACAAAAAACGCCTGCTGTTGAGGCAGACGCTGCAAAACAATAAAAACCTCCTTTATTCAAATAATAGAAATAACAACTCATCTTTAAACGGTTTTAAGTATTTTTCTGTAAAATATATACTTGTAAGTTTTTTATAGATTATATAAAAAAACTGCCTTTTCAGACAGTTTTCTTACCATACGCAATAATACTCTCAATATTAAATTGGAAATAATTCGCAATCAAAAATCGCTATTATATCCTTCCATGCATCCAACTGGCAATTTCATCAGCTTTTCTTTGAGAAACTATCCCTTTATCAATATAACTTCTTAAAATTGCCACTAAGCTTGAGAAATCATTTGCCGTAAATTTCCTGTGAGCCTCAATAGCATACACTTCATCACAAAAAACCTTGCCTATCGCTTTATCAGATTGCCCAGAATCAAATAGTCTAATCAGATCATTTACCCATCCCTGAGCAATTTCACTTCTGCCAGTAGAGGTAATCCCTCCTCCGCTACCATCCACAGCATCTCTGTGGATAGCATAATCAAGCGCATAAGTCATAGAATCGCGATAAGTAACTCCGTGGCTATGCAAAAATACTGAGCCACGGATAACAGCGCCTGGAATAACATGTTCCCATTCTCCTCTGCTATCCAATAAATCGCTGGCAGAACCTCCCTCCTTATAAATTTTTACACGACCACACCTTTCACCATGGTCACAATTTGGATCAGTACAAATAATACACATAACCAATACCTCCTTATATTTTAATCTGATTTTAGAATAACATTAACCTGATTTACAATGGTGGAAAATGCCGCCTTCCGCAAAATAATAATTTAAATACTCAGACAAAAAAAGAGCAAACCAAAATGGTTTGCTCTTTTTTATGATAAACTTGCTGTCTGCCGGACTTATTTTTCTTCTATGCCCTTCAGCATTTTTATGACCCGCACAACTTCGTCGATCGTGATCTCGCTGTGCTTTTTTTCGTCGGTTTTTTCTGCGCCTCTGACCAGATAATCCAAGCTTACCTGCAGGATATCACAGACCCGGCACAGCATCTGCAAAGTGATCCCGCTGCGGCCATGCTCGATATTACTCAGGTGTGTCTGCGAAATACCCAGTTTAGAGGCGCATTCAGTCTGTGAAACCGCCAGCTTCAGCCGCATGATCCTGATCCTGGTGCCGATCTCTTTATAATCGATGCTGTTATCAAATGCTTTTCTGCCCATCTGCTATTCAGCTTTCGCTGTATCTTCAGCCAAAATCTGTTCTACACGATAGGAAACGGTTTTCTGTCTGGCGGCTGCGGCCTGGGCAGCCAGCTCCTGCTCGCGTTGTTTGTCTTCTATCACTTTACGGGCTTTTGATTCCGAGCTTCTGCCAAAACGGAAGGTAGCGCCGACATTAGCTGCCTTCTCACTGCCGCTGATCGAAAAACCCACGCTCAAAAGTACGTCTTTATTAGGGTTGTGGAACAGACCTGCCGCAATAGCGCTTTCACCGCTGTAAGTACCTGCCGCCATCGAGAATTGAGTCGGGGCATCCGGGTCATATTCCAGCGGATGCAGGCCGGCCATAGCGACTGCCAAAGCTCCGACTTTATCAATGCGTCCGTCCAGCTCGTCGATGCGGTTGCTTAAGCCGTCGATCCGCCCGTCTAAACGCTGTACTTCCTGGATGCGTTCTGTCCGTTCGGTAGTGATTGCCTGCGTATTTTTTTCGATATTTTCTTTATTGGTCACGATGTCGCTGGTATTTTTTTCTACAGACTCTTTGCTGGCAATTCCTTCGGCAACCGTGATATCTTCACCAGCTTCGTTTTTCAAATGCAGCTTACCTGTTTCAGCATCATAAACAGCATCAGCCACATCTGCTTCTTTACGCAGTTCAGCTTCTTCTTTTACTTTATTACCCACATAATCAGTCCCGGCAACCTTAATATCTACCTTTTCCTTATCATTGGTAATGATGTTCTCACCGTCAAAATTATGTTCTTTCTTTTCTGCTGTGATCGTTACTGTTCCATCATCATTTTTATTATATGATATTGTGGTTTCATTATCGACATAGGTATCTTCGTCAGTTGCCAGGTCTTCGTAAAACTGCTCTTTCGAACCTTCATAACCACCGGCTACAGCACTTTCATAAGCGCTTTCGCCATCCTTACCATCTACGCCGTCCTTACCGGCAGCGCCCTGCTCTCCTTTGTCGCCTTTATCACCTTTATCGCCTTTATCGCCTTTTTCGCCCTTTTCGCCCTGCTCTCCTTTGTCACCTTTGTCGCCTTTATCACCCTTTTCGCCTTTCAATTCTCCGTTCTCGATTTTATCATTGACATCCTTAACTGCATCAGCCAATTTTTTATCATTTTCTACCAATTTATCTTTTATTTCCGCAATCTGCCCTACTGTCAAGTCACCGGCACTCTCACGGCACTCAATGTCATCTTTATGACCGCCAGCATAATAGTCTTTATGTAATATTTCCGGGTCATCTATTTTGACACCACCTATGGTCTCAGTCTTATTCGTCGGTATCCTAGAATCACTCTGGATAATGAACCCTTTGCCTGCAGCCGCATAGCTTTTTAAACAAAAGTCCCCCCCATATGTACTCCGCCCATTATCAGGCTCAAAACGACCGCCTTTGCTAAAACCTTATTCATCCTTTTCATATTCTTTTACCCCCTTGAGATTTATTTAGCATCTTTCTAAAACATGCTAAATTTCACCGTATTTATTCAACATCCAGCAAAAAAATCCTGCTCTCTTTTTACATATTTAAGCAATTATAAGGGATAAATTAGCCATTTTATGTATATTAATATCATATTTTATAATATTAATTCATTTTATTTCTTCATCTGCCAGCATTTCTATTTTTTATGTTTATTTCTTATTTATATTATTTTCGATTATTTGCTTTTATTTCCTAACTTGCGAAATCAGAAAAAATTTTTATACATTTTACTTTTTTAAATGCCAACTCAACAGCAAACAGTATTCTTATTACAAATATAACAACTTTCAGCACACTCTGGCCGCCGTACCCGAACCGCAGCTGTCAAATAAAAATAAGACCGGAAAATCCGGTCTTATTTTACTGTCCGCTTCTTGCTCAATACACAGTATATTTTATTTCTTTTTCAATAACAGTGCCTGTTTCAGGGTTGAATTTCATTTCGCCCCGTACCTCCGGCGTGTAAAAATCTGCTTCATATTCATAAAGCCCGTCACCGCGGTCTAATTCTACTTTAGTAAAAACAGCATTCGGAAATTCCTTACGGACCAGATTTTGCACATCATTTACTGAAAGGACGATTTTAGGGCTGCCCAGAACGGTCTGCGCTTCCATTTTAAACTCTCTTACCTTGCCGCCGTTTCTTAAAACTTCTATTTCATAGGCGGTATTGGTTTTATTATCATAGAATTTAACGTCATAATGAGGCACGAATTCAAAGCTTTCGTCCTTAGTCACCAGATGTGTGCTGCCTGCCGGTACCCATTGAGCAGCAATACTGCGCGCCTGTTCCGCATTGATGAGTTCGGCAGCTAAAGCTGTAACTGTGATCGCCAAGGTGCAGAGAGCTGCTGCCAGCATCGCTATAGATTTTCTTTTCATATCCTTTACCTCCTTAACGGCCGTTACGTCGCCGGCCTTTGCTTTGTCTTTATTTTATAACGCCAAGATTAAAACCAGATTAAAAGCCGCATTACCTGTCAAGGCCTGCTGCGGCTGCCTTTTGAACCTAAAACATATAAACAGCTCCACTCTGTTCAAAAGATGATTTCCAGTAAATTTTTTTGAAATTTTAAAGCTGTTTCATTGTTTTTTGTTGACTGCTTTTATGCAGATCATCAGCCGTGCTGTGCTGCTCCTATCCTCAGAATAAAACCCCTGTCTGCTTAGCAGACAGGGGTTTTGCTGTTAGTTTACTTTTGCTTTCAGTTCTTCTATTTCCCGGCTTTGTTCTTCCAGCTTAGCCAGCAGCAGTTTGATTTTTTCATCCTGCGCTGCCAAAGAGCTGTCTACCTCTTTACGGGTATAAACTATATCTCGTGCTTCTACCTTACGGTCTCTAGAGCGATCCAGCGCAAAGTTGACGCCGAAGTTGCCCATTTTGCTGCCGCCTTCAGAAACACCCAGTCCCAGTGAGAACATTACTTTTTCATTAGGTGCGTAGAAGCCGCCGACTGCTAATGCGCTTTTACCGCCGTAACCGCCGTAAGCCATGGCCAGCTCGCCCTTGTTACCGTCCTGGAAGCGCGGATGCAGCCCTGCCATCGCTGCTGACAGCGCGCCGACCGTATCGATCTCATCACCCAGCTTATTGATATCTCTGTGGATATTGCCTATATCCTGCTGTACTGCATACAGCTGACTGCCGTTGATGGCGTCCATCGAGGTGGCGCTGACTTCGCCCGCCGCTACATTGCCGATCGTGGTGCCATTGCTGCCTTCCAGCGTTATTTTGTTTTTATTGATAGTGCCGCCGCTGTCCACATCGTATTTGATAGCGCTGTCAGAAACAGTTTTCAGCTGGTCTTCGGTCGCCGCCTGGCCGCTGGTGATATTCTCTGCGTCCCAGGCAGTATTGGTCAGACCGCCGATCGTGCCTGCACCGCCGTCGATAGTGATCTTATCGGCCGTAATAACGCCGTTGGTACCATTCATATTGATATTACCGGTATTGATCGTACCGTTATTGCCGTCGATAGTGACTTTATTGGCGCCGCTGCCGATCTCGACTACTTCATTCAGCTTCAGCTCGTGATCGATGCCGCCGCTGTCATTAGTGGTTTTTGTGACGATAAAGTTACTGTCGCCTGTCGATACCGAGCTTTGCTGCGCGGCCAGCTCGACTGCTTCCGCCGCCGTATCGTAGATCGCTTTCAACTGGTCTTCCGTTGCCGCCTGCCCGCTGGTGATATTATCCGGGTCCCAGGTAGTATTGGTCAGGCCGTTGATCGTGCCTTCATCATCTTTATTGATCGTCACGCCGCCGGCAGTTATCGAGCCGTCGCTGCCGTCGATGACCACATTGCCGTTACCGACATCTATCTTGCCATCGCCGGTGCCGTCGACATTGACGCCAGTACCGATCTGCAGTTCGTCAGCCAGCTTCACTTCATAATCAGTGCCGCCGCTGCTGTTCGTGGTAGGCGTAACGACGACGTTGCTGTCGCCTGCCGAAACAGTAGCCTGCTGCGCTGCTTTCTGCGCTACTTCATACAGCTGGCTGCCGTTGACGGCATCGGTAGAAGTGGCGCTGACCTGCCCTGCCGCTACATTTTGGATCTGACGGGTCGACCCGGAGCTGCCTACGCTGACAACGCCCACGACGTCGCTGACGCCGGCCCATTTAGTATAGCTGCTGTTGCCCGTAACGCTGTTGATCGCCGTCGCTGTAGAATTATTTCCCAAAGCTACACTGTCTTTTAAGCTGATACTGATATTATTTCCCAGCGCCGCCGAATTTTCTGCACCGGAGCTGATCGTATTGTTATTGCCGATAGCAGTGCTGTTTTCAGCGGCAACTTCATTAGCAGTACCGACTGCGGTACTGCTGCTGCCGGAAACAGTATTTCCCGTTCCGAAAACATTGCTCTTGGAACCGCTGGCAATATTATTATAGCCAAAAGCATTGGCATTATCGCCGCTGGCAGTATTGCTGAAACCAAAAGCGCTGGACGCCAGGCCGCCTGCAGTATTACCGTAACCAAAAGCACTGGCATTTTCATTCGTAGCCGTATTATTATAGCCGATCGTACTGGAACCTACGCCGCCGGCTGTATTATTGTAGCCAACTGCACTGGCAGCCAGAGCATTAGCATTATTGCCATAGCCGACAGCGCTGGCATTCTCACTGGCCGCTTTATTCCTGAAACCAACTGCGCTGGACGCCAGGCCGCTCGCCTCATTGCTATAGCCAAAAGCACTGGCATAGTCCACTTTAGCAACATTGCTGAAACCAAAAGCACTGGACGCTACACCGCCGGCATTATTGCCATAACCGACAGCGCTGGCATTTTCATTGGCCGCTTTATTCCTGAAACCGAGCGCGCTGGACGCCAGGCCGCTCGCCTCGTTGACATAACCAAAAGCGCTGGCATTTTCGGCGCTGGCAGTATTGCTCCAGCCAAAAGCACTGGATGCCAGGCCCCCGGCAGTATTGAAATAACCAAAAGCACTGCTGGAATTAGCGGAAGCTGTATTATTGACACCGGCAACAGTGGAATCAGAAGCACTGCCACTGGAAAAAACGGGCGCCGCCTGCACATTACTCGCATACAGGCCTGAAAAAATAAAGACACCGCTGCTTAAAAAAATCATAATTTTTTTCTCTAACTGAACTTTTCGGGATTTAGACAATTCCCCACCTCTTTTCCTTAAATAGTTACTTGCTTTGTATAGTATGCTGAAACAATAAATCTGCCCCGCATCTATTTTTTATAAAGCTGTTCTGTTTTTTAGGCTGACCTCTGCTTTCTCCATCGTCTTTTCATTCGTAATAATTTAAGTAATTTTAGTTTAATTAATTTATAAACCTTAATACTTAATATTATTTATATGGATTATTTTTGCCATATTAACATATTTTCTTTGCACCTTGCAAGATATTTTTATTACAATTAAGCACTTTTTTATAATTCTTATAATTTTTATAACTATTACATTTAAAATTTCAAAAAATGATCCCTTATCTGCCGCTGTGGCAAAGGGATCATTTTTTGAAATCAGATGAGCAGCAGCAAGCTTTATGCTGAAAATATCGCTGCTGCTTTCTATTTAAATGCTGTGAAACGGGCAAAACTGTACTGTTACTGCTGTTGTTCGCCTATGGGCTGAAAGGAAAACGCCCCTAGATCGTTCTGCTTATCGAAAACGAATATAAACAGCAGAGCTTTCTCCTTACTGTATTTAGCCAGATAAGTCAGGCGGTCGCCGTCAGCATACCGCTGATAGGCCAGAAACCTGTTTTCGCGCTGCTCGCCGTAGCTGCGGCGCAGATTATTTTTCACACTGCCAAAAGTTTTTTCATCCAGCTCTGTTTGCAGCTTCGCTGACATCAGCTGGCGTATGCCGGTATATTCCATCCCGTTCTGACCGTTTAAGGCGGCAAATACCTTAACTACTGCCTGCTGCTGTTTGTTCAGGTCAGCGCCGTCGCTGGCCAGGCAAACGCTGGTCATCGCCAGACTTATGACCAGACATAAGATAAAGCTCCAGATCTTTTTCATACTTACTGCTCCTCTGCTCAGAAAGTTTGCCCCAGCCTTGCAGGCCGGGGCAAGTATAGTATTTTCTGTATTTACTTTTCTACCTGTGCTCGCAGGTATTCGATTTCACGGCTTTGTTTTTCCATTTCTCTGCTTTGTTCTTCGACCTTGGCCAGCAGCAGCTGGATCTTTTCATCCTGCGCCGCTAAAGAATTATCTACTTCCTTACGGGTATAGATGATATCTCTAGGTTCTTCCTTGCGGTCTCGAGAGCGGTCCAGTGCAAAATTGACGCCGAAGTTGCCCATTTTACTGCCGCCTTCGGAAATGCCCAGACCCAGCGAGAACATTACTTTTTCGTTGGGGGCGTAGAAGCCGCCGACTGCTAATGCGCTTTTGCCGCCGTAGCCGCCGTAGGCCATGGCCAGCTCGCCCTTGTTACCGTCCTGGAAGCGCGGATGCAGGCCTGCCATCGCTGCTGACAGCGCGCCGACCGTATCGATCTCGTCACCCAGCTTGGTGATATCCTGATTGATATTATTGATGTCCTGCTTGACCTGATACAGCTGGCTGCCATTGACGGCGTCCATCGAGGTAGCGCTGACTTCGCCTGCCGCTACATTGCCGATCGTAGTGCCGCTGCTGCCTTCCAGCGTGATTTTACCGGTGTTGATATTACCGCCGCTGTCCACGTCATATTTGACTGCGGTATCATAAACGGTTTTCAGCTGATCTTCCGACGCAGCCTGCCCGGAAACGTAATTATCTGCGTCCCAGGTAGTATTGGTCAGACCGCCGATCGTGCCGGAACCGCCGTCGATAGTGATCTTATCGGCAGTTATCATGCCGTTGGTGCCGTTCATATTGATATTACCGGTGCTGACAGTGCCATTTGTACCGTCGATAGTGACTTTATTGGCACCGCTGCCGATCTCAACGACATCATTCAATTTCAGTTCGTGATGGTCGCCGCCGTCAGCGTTAGTGCTTTTTTCGATCAGGATATTGTTGTCGACAGCTTCCATAGTTGTATGCTTAGCTGCCAGCTCGGCCGCTTCCGCAGCTTTATCATGGATCGCTTTCAGCTGGTCTTCGGTCGCTGCCTGCCCGGATACATAATTGTCCGGGTCCCAGGTAGTATTGGTCAGGCCGTTGATCGTGCCTTCATCATCTTTATTGATCGTCACGCCGCCGGCAGTTATCGAGCCGTCGCTGCCGTCGATGACCACATTGCCGTTACCGACATCTATCTTGCCATCGCCGGTGCCGTCGACATTGACGCCAGTACCGATCTGCAGTTCGTCAGCCAGCTTCACTTCATAATCAGTGCCGCCGCTGCTGTTCGTGGTAGGCGTAACGACGACGTTGCTGTCGCCTGCCGAAACAGTAGCCTGCTGCGCTGCTTTCTGCGCTACTTCATACAGCTGGCTGCCGTTGACGGCATCGGTAGAAGTGGCGCTGACCTGCCCTGCCGCTACATTTTGGATCTGACGGGTCGACCCGGAGCTGCCTACGCTGACAACGCCCACGACGTCGCTGACGCCGGCCCATTTAGTATAGCTGCTGTTGCCCGTAACGCTGTTGATCGCAGTCACTGCGGAATTACTGCCCAAAGCGACGCTGTTAGCCAGCGAGATACTGATATCGTTACCAAGCGCGAAAGAATTATCAGCGCCGGTGCTGATCGTATTGCCGTTGCCGACAGCGGAACTGGAATTAGCAGCAATATTATTGCCATAGCCAAAAGCATGGGACGAATTGCCGCCTACATTATTAAAAAGGCCTACCGCCGTTGAATAATCGCCGCTGACAGCGTTATCATAACCCAGGGCATTGGAAACGTAGCCGCTGATATTATTGCTGTGGCCAAAAGCGCTGGCGAATTCAGCAGTCACCTCGTTATTGTTGCCGAAGGCACTGGAGGCGTAGCCGCTGACTCTGTTGCCGGCGCCGACAGCGTTAGTGTATTCTTCTGACGCTGTATTTTCATTGCCGATAGCGTTGGATTTGACGCCGCTGGCAGTATTCTGATAGCCTACGGCGCTGGCATAACTGCCGGAAGCCGTATTCATACTGCCGAAAGCGTTGCCGACATAGCCCGAGGCCGCATTGCCATAACCAAAAGCACTGGCATAATTAGCAGACGCGTTATTGCTGGCGCCCACAGCACTGCCAAGATAGCCGGCCGTTGTGTTCTGATAACCCAGAGCACTGGCAAAGGAACCCGAAGCGTTATTGTTGACGCCGAAAGCGCTGGAGGAAGAACCCGACGCCTTGTTCAAAGCACCGAAAGCATTGGCATATTCGTTGCTCACTTCGTTGGAACGACCCACGGCGCTGGCCGAAACCGCGCTGGCCGTAGCCTTGTTCTGATAGCCGATCGCCGAAGAAGCAAAAGCCTGCGTCTGGTTGTTATAACCGATAGCGTTAGTATAATTGCCGCTGGCGGTATTATTATAGCCAAAAGCATTACTGACCTCACCGCTGACGGTATTATTCGAACCTACGGCCGCACTGCGAATATTGCTGACTGTATTATCTGTACCGAAAGCGCTGGCGAAATCGCCGCTGATGTTATTATTGTAGCCAGATGCGATGCCATGCTCGCCGCTGACGATATTGCCATAGCCAAAAGCACTGGCATAACTGGCATTGGCTTCGTTATGTACACCGTAAGCATTAGCATAGGCTCCGGAGGCCACATTCGAGGTGCCGATGGCGTTAGCCAGATAGTTGGATGCCGTATTGTCATAACCAACCGCTGAAGCAAAATTGCCTGTCGCCACGTTTTTCACACCCAGCGCACTGCCCGCATAGGCCTTAGCCTCATTTTCATGCCCAAAAGCGCTGGCATAACGCTCCGTCGCTTTGTTCTGAGCGCCGAAGGCCTGAGAATCCTGACCCGTAGCTTCGTTTAAATAACCGAAAGCCTGGGCATTATGGCCGCTGGCAGTATTGCTGATACCGACAGCGCCTGCCGAGATCCCCGAAGCCGTATTCTTGTTGCCCAGCGCCGTAGCATCGTTAGCTGTAATATTGTTGCCAAGGCCGATCGCGCTGGAATTCTCACCGATAGCATAGTTATCATTGCCGATCGCAGTAGAATACATCGCCATTGCCTGATTATTATTACCGATCGCACTGCCGCCGATAGCGATCACCTGATTATTGCGGCCCATTGCTACGGCCTCTGCCGCTGAAATGGTATTGGTAAAACCAAACGCCACTGATTCATTGCCGCTGACATTATTCAAATAACCAAAGGCGCTCGTACCGATACCATCCGCCAGATTGCCGGTACCGAAAGCATTGGAATTATCCGAATTCGCCTTATTGGCAGTACCAAAAGCGTTACTGTCCAAGCCATTAGCCACATTATCCTTACCAATAGCATTAGACCCGACGCCATTAGTGATATTGCCGCTGCCGATCGCGTTCGATTCATTGGCATAAGTGTTGTTTTTACTGCCGATGGCATTGGAATCCTCGGCCAGAGCCTGGTTATTCGCGCCGATCGCGTTGCTGTTATCAGAAATAGCATGATTGTTATAACCTACAGCATTAGTATTCTCACCGCTGGCGTTGTTATTTACGCCTGCAACAGTCGAATTGGTCCCTGTCCCATCCGCAAAAACAGCCGCGGCATAAACGTCGCCTGCACAAAATCCTGAGATCGCAAACAAACCGCTGCTCAGAAAAACCATGATTTTTTTCTCTAACTGGTACCTTTTGGATTTAGACAACTGTCTCACTCCTTCATCATCAATTTTTACTACAAATTTCTACCCGTTATCGCGCAGGGGCAGCAGGCGTGTCACAGCCTGACTTCTACTGAAAATGGTTGCCCTGGCTTTTGCCTTTCCCGCTCCTTTCTGTAAATTTTTCACGCCGATTGCAAGACCCCGATTATACATAAAGGGTTGTTTGGAAATAATATTTTAAACAAAGGAAGCATCTGTGTTCCCTGTCTAAAACGTTCATCAAAGCTGCAGCTTTAAACCGCAGCGCTCATTTGGGTTTGCCGCTCTGCTTTTTTAGCAAAGCGGCACCTGTGGGGAAATATTTTCAAGCAAGGCGGAGGGTCGCAACGCCTTGGTGAAAACCTTACTTGTCATGTCTACTTTCGCAATATTTTAATTAATTCTTGTTTTGATAATTTCTTATTCCTGATACTTAATACTATCCATATAGTTTATTTTTGATATAATACCATATTTGTCCCCCCCCGCAAGACATTTTTGTTATAAATGAATACGCCTGTCTGAAAGTCTTGCAACTAGTACCCGAACTGCAAAAAACCGCCTGCCCCGGCAGACGGTTTTGTTATTTGAATTATTTACTTGCCAACCTTGTACAACAGCCTCCTTTTTTTGCTTCTAAAAACAAATAAAAAAACACCGTATGCAGTCACACATACGGTGTCCCAGAACTTTTATTCTCTTTTTCAATGCTTCTGCAGCTGTTTATTTATTTCACGCACCAGTGTCGCTAAATTTAAAGGCTTGGCTAAATGGCTGTTCATACCTGCCTTTTTCGCTTCGATGATATCTTCGGCAAAAGCATCGGCCGTCATCGCCACGATCGGTACAGTTCTGGCATCGGACTTAACAGAAGCGCGGATCTTCTGCGTGGCTTCATAGCCGTTCATCACAGGCATCTGCACATCCATCAGCAGCAGATCATAATAGCCGGCCGGCGCCTCCTCAAATTTTGCCGCGCCTTCTGCGCCGTCACAGGCACTTTCTACCACAGCGCCGGCAGATTCCAGCATTTCCACCGCTATCTCACGGTTCAAGGCGTTATCTTCCACTAATAAAAAGCGTTTACCGCTGAAATCAGTTTTACTCTTTTGTTCATCGGCAGCTGCTTGGCCTAAAACATATCTCTGTAACGCCCGACACAAAGTCGACATAAAAACAGGCTTCGTCATAAAACCGTTGACACCCGCATGACGCGCCTTCGTTTCAACATCGGCCGAATCATATGCTGAAATCAAAATGATCGGCAGCGGTTCGCTGATAGCGCGGCGAATGATCGCCGCCGTTTCCACTCCGTCCTGATCCGGCATCCTGCAGTCCAATATCACCGCGTCGTAAGGCTCACCCGCCTGATGCGCCGCCAGGACCTTCTGCACCGCCCGCTGTCCACACGTTTCCCAGTCCGAACGAATGCCAATCTGCCGTAAAAGCTCCGTCGTATGCTCACAGACGATCACATCATCGTCGACTACGATGATCTTCAAATCGGGAAACTTAAAATTGCCCAATTCCAGTTCACTGATCTGCAGCGGCAGGCTGATCGTAAATTCAGTACCAGTACCAACCTCGCTGCTGACCTCGATCGTCCCGCCCATCAAATCGACGATTTTCTTCGAGATCGCCATCCCCAGACCACTGCCTTCTGTTTTATCGATCCGGCTGTCTTTTTCGCGGGTGAAGGGTTTAAAAATATCCCTCAAAAACTCCGGCTTGATTCCGATTCCGGTATCCCTGACTGTAAATTTGAACCAGGCTTTGGCCGCATTTTCTGACGCCGTTTCTTCGATATCGAAACTGACGGTACCGCCCGGCGGCGTAAACTTGGAAGCGTTGGAAAGCACATTGATCAGTACCTGCCGCAGACGCAGCGAATCGCAGCACAGCTGCTCGTGCCTGATATGCCGCAGGCGCACGTCAAACTGCTGCTGCCTGGCCTTGACACTGCTCTGCATGATCGAAACGATAGTGTCCATCACCTCCGGCAGCTCGATCACTTCTTCCGCCAGAGTCATTTTTCCGCTTTCTATCTTCGACATATCCAGCACATCATTGATCAGGCCCAGAAGATGCTGACTCGAAAGCGAGATTTTCCGCAGACAATCCTGTACCTTTTCCGGAGTGTCGATATGCGCGGAGGCAATATCTGTCATCCCCATAATAGCGTTCATCGGCGTCCTGATATCATGCGACATCCGGGAAAGAAAATCAGATTTTTCACGGTTAGCGACTTCTGCCGCCTGCAGTGCCGCCTGCAGTTCCTGTGAACGTTTTTCCAGCTGCTGCTGCAGTTCCTTTTGTTCAACGGCTTCAGTAACATCAATAAAGGTAGCGTAAATGACCGGGATATCGTTAACCTTTTGGTCGCTGAACATACCGCTGACTTTGATCCAGGAGCAGCTTCCATCTTTACGCGGCATCCTGCAGATACATTCATAACCACTTTTCCCTTTCAGCAATGCCTGTTCAACTGCCATCGCCATTTTTTCATACTCTTCCGGGTACTGCTCAAAATATTTGCGGCAGCTGTTATGATAGATCGCTTCATACTCTTGCTTTGTGTATAAAGTCTGCGAGTAAAAATAATCATTAGCCCAGACTACCGTAAAATTTTCGTCCATCAAGTGCTTACTGACACTAACGTTCATTGCACTCATCAGCATATTGTAATCATAGACCGTCTGCTCACTGCTTTGTTCGTTCAATTTAAGGCCGTAACTGTCAGCGTTCATGCTTTCACTTCTCTCATTATTTTAAATTTCTGCAAATCCTCTCATCAATTTAAGTTTTACAATTATCTTATTTAATATTTTCTAAATTATTCGTTATCTAATTAATATTGTAGTTAACTGATTTTAAAAAAGCAATATTCTTGCAATATTATTTTTTGATATCGTATAGTTTTACCCCCCCACAGGACAATCATACTGATTTACTTACTCGTTCTTTTTAAGCTTCCCCATATTGGTGAATATATGTAAGCACTGCAAAAATATCATTCAACAAATCCTGCAAACTGTTCTATTCCTGTCATATATACCAGCAGACCAACAATATAATAAAAAACACCGCACAAAATGTACGGTGTTTTAGTGTTTTATAATTTATTTTTGGGATTCGGCCGCTGTTTAAAGCAGTGATAACTGCAGTAATACTGCCGCCGGCGTCCGGCCAGTGCCGTATAGACATGATAGGTTTTATTGCAGGAAAATTCCTTGCCGCAGATCGGACATACCTCCAGCAGACTTTTTAAAGGACCGCTGGAACTGCTCCCGCCACCCGTTATTTCATTGCCGATAACATCATCTTCATTTTTCATAACAGCTGCTCCCATCCTGCTTATTTTTTAATTGCATCCCGTTTATTTTTTGCATTACCAGTTATACTTTTTATTATATAATTAA
>ERZ779894.1252-NODE-1252-length-26618-cov-5.448820_pt1 | contig 26618 bp, 28 predicted proteins | sample MGYA00511587_ERZ779894 | MGnify/ENA primary metagenome ERZ779894 (study PRJEB29588, sample SAMEA2160490) | human gut metagenome | biome: human gut; feature: human-associated habitat; material: faeces | place: Denmark | collected 2008/2010 ... | reverse complement strand
CATATAATTTTTGAGGATTTAATATCTTTTAATCGAATACTTCCTGAAATATTTTTGCTTTATTTGAATAAAAATTAATAGATTGACTTTGATTATTGCGAATGGTATAATAAAAGTAAATATAGGCTAACCAATCGGAGGATAAAATGGAAGAAATCACTCTTGATAATATAAAAATCGGACACAGCGGGCAGGTTACAAGGATTGGAATACAGGGGCCTCTTAAGCGCAGGCTTATTGATATGGGGATAACTCCCGGCGTTATAATAAAGGTCAAAAAGACGGCTCCTATGGGAGATCCTATTGAAATCAGACTGCGCGGATACGAGCTTTCGATAAGGCGTTCAGAGGCTAAGAATATAAATGTCAGACCTCTGAATAAGGAGGAGCTATAAATGTCCCGGAAATTAGCGCTTATAGGAAATCCTAACTGCGGTAAAACCACGCTTTTTAATCTCTTGACCGGAAGTAATCAATATGTTGGCAACTGGGCGGGCGTTACCGTTGAAAAAAAGACGGGAATGATGAAGGACTCGGATTACGAGATAGTTGATCTTCCCGGTATTTATGCTCTTTCGCCTTATTCTATTGAGGAAAGGGTTACGCAGGAATTTCTTCTTGAAGAAAATCCGGACGCTATAATAAATATTATAGACGGAACAAATTTTGAAAGAAACATGTATCTTACAGTTCAGCTAATAGAGCTGAACAAGCCGATGGTTATAGCCGTTAATATGATGGATGATGTAAGAGCCGGCGGGGGAGATATAGACTGTGAATACCTTTCAGAGCTTATCGGCATACCTTTTATACCGATTTCTGCCAGAAAAGCTGAAAACACCGATAAGATAGCAGAGGAAATACGTCATGTTATTAATCATCAGCATAAGCCCTGTGAAATAGATTATAATCTTACAACCAGAAACGCGCTCAACAGCATTTTCGCAGTTATCGTAAGCAGAAGCAAGGCGGCAGACGAGCCGTATCCGTATTATGCGTCAAAGCTGCTTGAGGGAGACTCCTTTGTAAACCGTTATATAAGGCTTGATGATAAACAGAAGTATGAAATTGATAAAATAGCAAAGGAATACGAGGAGCGTTCGCCATATAACGACAGGGAGGCGCTGGTAGCAGACGCAAGGTATCGTTACATAGAAGAGCTTGTAAGAAAGACTGTTATCAAGCCTAAATCGTCGGATAAGCCTACGGTTTCAGACAGAATAGACGCAGTTGTTACTAACAGGTTTCTTGCGTTTCCGGTATTTGCTCTTATAATGCTTGTAATGTTTATGCTTACCTTCGGATCCGTTGGAACATTTTTAAGCGACCTGATTGAAAATTTTTTCAATAATATTATTTCGCCGGGCATTTCCAGATTTCTTGAATCGGTTTCAGCTCCGGAATGGACGTCAAGGCTTATTGCCGACGGTATAATAGGAGGAGTCGGCGGAGTGCTTGTATTTCTCCCGCAGATCGCTATACTTTTTTTATGCTTGTCTGTTTTGGAGGACAGCGGCTACATGGCGAGGGCTGCGTTTTTAACCGACAGGTTTCTCCGTAAGCTGGGTTTGTCAGGCAAGTCGTTTATACCGATGCTTATGGGCTTCGGTTGTACTACTCCGGCTGTCATGGCGTCAAGGACCCAGGAAAATGTTAACGAGCGCCGTATGACGATTATGCTGACGCCTTTTATGTCGTGCGGAGCAAAGCTTCCTATTTACGCCTTGTTTGCAGGAGCGTTTTTCGGCGCTTATAAAGGGTTTGTGGTATTCAGTATGTATATTATAGGAATGCTGACAGCCGTTATTATGGGGGCGCTGTTTAAGAAAACTTTATTTAAACAAAATAAAGCGCCGTTTATAATGGAGCTTCCGCCGTATAGGCGTCCTCTTGTGAAATCAGTTATTAAAAATACATGGGAAAAGACGAAAGGATTTATTATTAAGGCCGGTACTGTAATATTTGCTATGAGTATAGTTATATGGCTTCTGCAAAATTTTTCTCCGACACTAAAAATGGTTGATAACAGCTCAGACAGTATATTCGCCGCAATAGGGGGCGCGATAGCTCCAATTTTTTCACCGCTGGGGTTTGGAACATGGCAGGCCGCCGTGTCGCTTTTATCCGGTCTTGTCGCAAAGGAGGCGGTTGTTTCGACGTTAAGCGTGCTTTATTCGGCTGAAAGTACCGCGGCTCTTACAAACATTATATCAGGAATATTTACTCCTCTTTCGGCATATTCATTTATGGTATTCTGTTTGCTGTACGTACCGTGTATTTCAGCGTTCGCTACTATAAAACGTGAAATGAACAGTTGGAAATGGGCGTTAGGAATAGCGGCTATACAGATAAGCGTTGCTTATATAGCGTCTTTGCTTATTTTTCAAATAGGCAGTTTAATAATGTGAGGCGGGGCGGTTATGAATGTGATAAGTGTTTTGGTTATAATTTTATGTATTGGTCTTATTATACTTGGCGTTGCTATGCTTATCAAAAATATTTACAATCAGGTAAAGGGCAGAGGCTGCGGATGCTGTAAAAATTGCAGCGGATGTTCAAATGCTTTATGCGAGGATAAAAAAAAGAATAAATAAAGTTTTCAGGCTTGATTTTGAACAGAGGTTATTTTCATATGAAAATAACCTCTGTTTTTATTTATTATGGAGCGATTGCCGATTTGTGCAATCTTACAAAAATAATGCGTTCTCACTAATCGACATAAATTTTGGGAATAGAGTATTATAATAAATAAAAAAGCAAGGGGCATAATATGAAATGCATTTATGTTGATGTACTCATTGTGCTGAACATCTACGTTAATTTCTTTCTGTTAAGAGCGACGTCGAAACTGACGCACACTCCTCTGAAAACCTCAAGATGCCTTATTTCCGCAACGGTAGGCAGCTTGTTTTCACTTACCATATTTCTTCCGGATATATATTTTATTATCCCGCTTCTTATCAAGGCGATTGCAGCGGTAATAATAACGGCGCTGGCCTTTGGAATCAAGGATAAACGGCATACGCTGAAGCTTGTGGCTTATTTTTACATAGTGAATTTTATATTCGGCGGAGTTATTATGCTTTTGTATAATATTTTTGAGCCGAAATTTATGGCAATGGGGAATTCATATTTTTATATTGATTTTTCGTTACTTAGTTTGGTTGTATTTACAGCGGCAGCGTATTTCGCAGTAACTGCCCTTAGATTTTTTATGGATAAGGGCTGTGATATGAAGCATCGTTATAAGGTTGTAATCAGAAAAGGGGATAATGTATCGTTGATTGACGCAATAGCTGATTCCGGCAATTCCCTTGTGGATTCCTTCAGCGGAAAGCCTGTAATTATATGCAGAAGAAGCGATCTTTATAAAATTATAGATTTTTCATATGATATTAGCTTTGAAAATGCAAAAGAAGCCTATGAAAAAAATTCGGTTAGATTTATACCGTATTCTACGATAGGTAATTTTGGAATGATTCCTGTATTTACTCCTGATGAGATACTAATTTGCGACGAAGAAACAGGAAGAAAAAGAAGCGTGGACGCTATGGTGGGGATTAATGAAAAAGACGTTCCCGCTATATTTAATCCCAAATTATTATGCTGAAATGAAAGGAACTGTTATGATATGAATTGGTGCAGAAGATTTTTATACAGGATTTACAGACTTATTTTCAAAAAGAGAAAATCAATTCGGGATGAAGTTTTTTATATTAACGGTTCCGATACTCTTCCTCCTCCGCTTACCAAGGAAGAGGAAGCGGAGGCCTTCAGTTTGCTTGAAAAAAAAAGTCCTAAAGCCAGAGAAACGTTGATTGTACATAATCTAAGGCTTGTCGTTTATATAGCAAAGAAATTCGAATCCTCAGGAGTAGGCGTAGAGGATCTTATCTCGATAGGAACAATAGGTCTTATAAAGGCTGTCAATACGTTCCGACCGGATAAAAATATAAAGCTTGCCACATATGCTTCAAGATGTATTGAAAACGAAATATTAATGTTTCTGAGGAAGTCGTCACAGCACAGAAATGAGATTTCTATCGACGAACCGCTTAATATCGACTGGGACGGCAATGAACTGCTACTGTCCGATATTCTCGGCACCGACGAGGATATAGTGAACAAGGGTATTGAAACGGAGGCTGAAAGAGACATGCTCAGAGACGCAGTTGAAACCCTCGGCGGCCGTGAAAAGCAGATAATGCAAATGAGATTCGGTCTGATTGACGGGAAAGAAAAAACGCAGAAGGAAGTTGCAGACCTTATAGGAATTTCCCAGTCCTATATATCCAGACTGGAGAAAAAAATAATCAAAAGACTTAAGCTTGAATTGGAAAAGCTTTAATAAATGCCAAAAATTTATATTCTAAAAATTAATGGCGGCCTTTTTAGCATGAATGTATAAATCGCGGGTATTCGGCGTATACATTTTTCCATTCGTCGGTTTCTCAGTAAAAAAATAAGTCGAAAAGCAAAAATAAACTTTATTTTAGCAGAAAAAGAAGCTATAAAAAATATTTAGGCAAATTTTCCTTTACATGTATTATAATGGCGGAGATGTCAATAATTACAATAGAAAAATATTGTGAGGTATTGACTATGGCTTATAATAAAGTTGTAATATCAGGTATCAATACATCTAAGCTGACAGTATTAAAAGAAAGCGAAAAAATCGCGCTTTTAAAGGAAATACAGAGGACAGGAAGCAAGGAAGCCAGAGATAAGCTTATAAACGGTAATCTAAGACTTGTTTTGAGCGTTATTCAGAAGTTTACCAACAGAGGCGAGGACGTCGACGATCTTTTTCAAATAGGGGTTGTCGGGTTAATCAAGGCAATTAATAATTTTGATTTGACAAAGGAAGTAAGATTTTCAACCTATTGCGTGCCAATGATTGCCGGAGAGCTACGCAGATTTCTGCGGGATTTCAACCATATCAAGGTAAGCCGTTCTATGCGGGATCTGGCTTATAAGGCGATGCAGGCAAAGGAAAGACTTACAGCGGAAAATCAGAAGGAACCGACTATTGAAGAAGTAGCGAAAGCTGTAGGCGCGGAAAAATGCGACGTAGTAATGGCGCTGGAGAGTATAAGCGATCCTATATCGCTTTACGAGCCTGTTTATTCGGATTCGGGAGATACGTTATACGTTCTGGATCAGATAGGCGATAAAAACGATGTTGACAGCTGGCTGGACGAGCTTTCGCTTCGTGAAGCTATCAAGGCTCTTCAGCCAAGAGAGAAAAATATTCTTTACCTTCGTTTTTTTCAGGGAAAAACCCAGGTAGAGGTGGCCGACGAAATAGGCATTTCTCAGGCTCAGGTTTCAAGACTTGAAAAAGGCGCCCTTGCAAAAGTGAAGGGGCAGATCTAAATTTTTAATTGATTATATTACAAAAAGAGCGTTTCTTTAGAAACGCTCTTTTTAAGTCATATTCGGTTCCACAACGGCATATAATCAATCAGTAACATAACAGAGGTGTTTATATGGAAGAGCTTGAAGCAGAGGAAAAAACGCAGGCAGAAAGCGGAGGAGACGAGCCGGTCGATCTGATTGAACTTGTAAGATCCAAGCATGATAACGTAAGCATAAAAACGGAACGCATAGGAGACGTATTGGTAATGCAGTTAACGTTATGCGTTATCCTGCTGCTTGTTTTTGCAGTTATAAATATTTTGGAATCGGATATTACTCGATGGTACGCTGAAAAGTTCAGAGAAATGTCGGGCGGTGAAACTGAAAAGATATTTGAAAGAGCGGTATTTACAGTTTTAAAATATTTTAATGATTAAATTTAGCGTTTTCGGATTTGAAATAGCCGTAACATTCGGATTTTTGTTTATAATAAGTCTTACGGCGCTTTTGAATTCTCCGGCCCTTGCATTTCTGGCGCTTGCTTCATGCGTTATACATGAGCTTGGACATTGCCTTGCAGCCGTTATTCTTAACGTTAAGATGAGCCGGATAACATTCTGGTCCGGCGGTATACAGATGCGGAGAGAATGCAGGCTTATTTCCGCAGGTGATGAAGCCGTTATACTGCTCTGTGGTCCTTTATTCAATTTTATATTTGCCGCGGGTTATGCCGTATGCGGCATGAACTCCGCCTTCGGAATAAATCTGATACTCGGATTATTTAATCTTTTGCCCTTCGGCAGTCTTGATGGAGGAAGTATAATCAGAGTCGTATTAGGCGGATATGGGAAATTGTGTGGAATTGTACTCAAGCTTGCCGCAGTTTTGACGGGAGTGTTACTTATAATCTATTTTTACAGCGCCGGCACATATAATATTACCGCTTATGTAACAGTTTTACTGCTTGTGACCAACGAAATATTCAGCAGTGAGTTTTAATTAAGACCTGACGCTGTTTTGCGGCGACAGGTAGTTTTTTTATAAGGCTGAAAGCAATATTTGACAATTGAATTTAAATGTTATAAAATTAAATACGGTATTACGAAACGGAAAGGAAAATATAGGCATATGTCTGGTGACGGAAGAAAAAAGGAAATAAGCGGTATAAGAGTATTATGTATTTTTCTTGCTTTTCTGATTATAGCGCTGTTGCTGGCCGGCGTAAAAATGATATTCAGGACTGAAAAATCAGAGCAGCGAATTGCCGGAGAAAACGGTTCATGGGCAGAGGAATCAATTATTATAGAAAATCCGACTGAAAAACCTGTTATAAAAATTAAATATCCGGAAAATCCGGGGAATGTAACATTATTCGGCGGAGATATAGTAAGCAAGGCCGGCGTTTTAATAAACGTCAGCGACAACACTATTGTTGCCGGACGGGACGAGAATAAAATTATTTATCCGGCGTCCATGACTAAAATAATGACGCTTATCGTCGCAGCCGAAAATATAAGCTCTCTTGACGATACGTTTACTATGACGCATGAAATACTTGAACCGCTCGTTGACGCGGACGCTTCACGGGCCGGCTTTGAGGAAAATGAAACGGTGACTATGGAGGATATGCTTTACGGGGCGGTTCTGCCGTCCGGCGCCGACGCAACGGTCGGTCTAGCGACGGCAATCAGCGGCTCGGAGGAAGGCTTTGTAGATCTTATGAACGATAAGGTGAGTGAAATGGGCCTTGAAAATACGCATTTTATTAATACAAGCGGGCTTCATGATAAAAATCATTACAGTACGCCTGTTGAAATGGCAATGGTTATGGAATACGCTATGAAGGACGAGTTATGCAGAAAAATTCTCTCCACTTATCAGTATACAACTTCGAAAACCAAAGAGCATCCCGACGGAATTCTTCTTGAAAGCACCATGTTCGGCCGAATGTACGGCGACGAGGTTACCGGAGCGTTGATAGAAGGAGGAAAAACCGGGTATACGGACGAAGCGGAAAACTGTCTGGCTACATTTGGTACAAAAGGGGGGAAGGAATATGTTTCAGTAACAGTTCTGTCCTATGATTACTGGCTTACCATTCACGACGCATTTAATATCTATGCAAATTATATCGAGCCAAAAAGTGAAATAACTATAAAAGCAGAATAAAATATAATTTTGAGTTTCTTTTTTGCAAAAATATGAAATTATACTTTACAGATTTATGATTTTAGTGTAAAATAATATAAAGAATAATTTGAGAGGTGTAAAAATGGAACCCAAATACAGGAGAATATTATTAAAGCTGAGCGGCGAGGCGCTTGCAGGAGAAAATAAATTCGGGCTCGATTACGGCGTTATTACAAATATATGCGAAAGCGTTAAGAAATGTTTGGACGCAGGTGTTGAAATCGGTATTGTTGTAGGAGGAGGAAATTTCTGGAGAGGCCGTTCAAGCGGGGGAATGGACAGAACCAGAGCCGATCATATGGGAATGCTGGCAACGACTATAAATGCTCTGGCAATAGCGGACGTGCTTGAATCTCTGGATATAGACGTCAGGGTTCAGACAGCTATAACTATGCAGCAGGTTGCAGAGCCTTATATAAGGCTTAAGGCTATGAGTCATCTGAAGAAGGGCAGAGTCGTTATATTTGGCTGCGGCACAGGTAATCCATTTTTTTCAACTGATACTGCCGCCGCTCTTAGAGCTGTGGAAATTGAGGCGGATATATTCTTTAAGGCTACGATGGTTGACGGAGTTTATGACAAGGATCCGAACAAATACGGCGACGCGGTCAAATACGATACGCTTAATTTCAGCGATGTGCTGAATCAGGGACTTGGCGTAATTGACAGTACCGCGGCTACAATGTGTCGGGACAATAATATGAGTCTGCTGGTTTTCGACCTGAGCAGACCGGATAATATTTACGACGCTGTTATGGGCAAAAATATAGGAACGATTATTAAGGAGAACTGAAATTATGAAGGATACACTTAAAAAAGCTGAACAAAAAATGACTAAATCAACAGAAAGACTTAAAGGCGAATTTTCATCTATCAGAGCCGGCAGAGCGAATCCTGCGGTTCTTGATAAGGTTATGGTTGATTATTACGGAACCCCCACTCCGGTTAATCAGATGGCTGCGGTTTCGGTGTCCGAATCCAGAATATTGGTTATACAGCCTTGGGACGCTTCTTCAATAAAGGCTATTGAAAAGGCTATATTAACATCTGACGTAGGCATTACTCCGACAAACGACGGTAAGGCGCTTCGTCTTGTTTTCCCGCAGCCGACAGAGGACAGACGTAAGGAATTATGCAAGGAAATAAAAAAGTACGGCGAAGAGACAAAGGTTGCCGTTCGTTCCATACGCCGTGATACTATGGAAGCGTTTAAAACTATGAAGAAAAATTCTGAAATAACTGAGGACGATCTCAAGAACTGTGAAAAAGAGATACAGAACCTGACTGATAAATTCTGTAAGAACATTGACTCTCTTGTTTCTGAAAAGGAACATGAAATCATGAGTCTTTAAGGTCTGAATAATGGCATTTTTCAAAAAAAATAAAAATGAAACGGGCGGTCTCCCCGATAACCTGCCCGGACATATAGCTTTCATCATGGACGGCAACGGAAGATGGGCTAAAAAAAGAGCTATGCCCAGAAGATTCGGCCATAGGGAGGGCGCTAAAAATTTCAGGAGAATAGCTCGATATTGCAAGGATATAGGCATAAAAAATATTTCCTTTTACGCTTTTTCCACTGAAAACTGGAAAAGGCCTAAGGACGAGGTTGAAGCTATTATAGAGCTGTTCAGGGAATATATTGTAGACGTAAGAAACTACATCGGAGAAGAAGTTAGGGTATTGTTTCTTGGAGATAAATCCATATTTGACGAAGATCTTCAAAAGAAAATGAACGATCTCGAAGAGGATACGAAGGATAATCGGGAAATGACTATGCTTCTGGCGATAAATTACGGCGGTAGAGACGAGATTGTTCATGCTGCAAAAATACTTGCCGATAAAGCGGCGGACGGTGAAATCAGTCCTGAGGATATAACAGAGGAAACGTTTGGAGCAAATTTATATACAAGGGACGTGCCGGACGTGGATCTGCTGATACGGCCAAGCGGAGAGCTGAGAATTTCAAACTTTTTGATATGGCAGTCCGCATATGCCGAATTTTATTTTACAGACGTTTTATGGCCTGATTTTTCGGAAAAGGAACTGGAAGCGGCTCTGATCGATTATGCCGGCCGTTCAAGACGATTCGGAGGAGTATGACATGGGGGTAAGACTTATTTCCGCAGCAGTCGGAATCGTTATTGCTGTTATTATTCTGATACTGCACAACACTATACTGCTTAAGCTTGCAATTGCGGCAGTAACGCTGCTGATGCTTTTTGAGCTTTTCAGGGCAGGAAGATGTCTCAGACTGCGGTTGACCTGCATTCCGGCTTTTATTTACGGTGCTGTTTCTCCTTTTTTAGCATACGGATCCGCTTCCAAATATAGGTTTGCAGTTAATTTAATATTGATATTATGTATTTTCATAACTTATATAGCGCAGCATAAAACGCTTAAATATTACAGATTGTTGTTCATTTTATCCTGTACAATTTTAGTGAGCAAAGCAATGAGCTGTCTTATTATATTAAACGGTATGGATAAAACGCATGGTCTTATGTATCTTATAATGGGACTTTGCGGCGCATGGCTCGCTGATTCAGGCGCGTATTTTGCAGGAACTTTTTTCGGAAAGCATAAGCTTTGCCCGGAGGTCAGTCCCAAAAAGACTGTGGAGGGCTTTATCGGCGGAATTGTTGTTACAGGTCTGCTGTTTATGCTTATCAACTTTGGATATTCAAAGATACTTCCTCTCGTTACGGACAGTACTGTCAGCGTTAATTATTTTGAAGTCTGCTTACTTGGAATGGCTCTTGCGGTTGTCGGAACTATAGGAGATCTTTCAGCGTCCGTTCTGAAAAGGCAGTGCGCAATAAAGGATTATGGAAATATTATGCCGGGACACGGCGGTGCTATGGACAGGTTTGACAGCGTACTTTTTGTCGCTCCCTGTTTCTATGCGTTTGTTTCTTTGATAAGTATATATAAATGAAATAGGGGCTGATAAGCCCCTTTTTTCGAAAATATCGTGAAGGGATGGTATTATGCCGTTTTACGGCATATAATTATATGGGCAGAGTGAAAATGATTTCTGTTATAGGATCAACGGGTTCAATAGGTACTCAGGCTCTTTCAGTTGCAAAAAAGCATAACATTTCTGTTAAATCGCTGGCGGCGCGTTCAAGCTGGGAGCTTCTTGCAAAGCAGTGTATTGAAACCGGAGCAAAAACCGCTTGTATATACGATGAGAAATATGCGGTTAATCTGAAAAACGCGCTGTTCGGATACGGAGTCAGGGTTGTCAGCGGTATGGAAGGACTCTGTGAAATAGCGGCGGACCGGGAAATTGATATGCTTGTCAATTCTGTTGTAGGAATGATAGGGCTTCTTCCCACTCTTACCTCTATTGAGAGCGGGACGGATATTGCGCTTGCCAATAAGGAAACTCTTGTTGCAGGCGGAAATCTTGTTATGAAGCTTTCGGCTGAAAAAAATGTAAAAATTTATCCGGTCGACAGTGAACACTCAGCAATATTCCAATGCTTGCAGGGTAATAAGAGAGAGCAGCTAAAAAAAATAATATTAACGGCCTCGGGAGGACCTTTTTTCGGTAAGAAATTAAGTGAATTGGAAAACGTTTCGATAGAGCAGGCATTGAACCATCCTAACTGGAGCATGGGAAACAAAATAACTATCGATTCCGCTACTCTCATGAATAAGGGACTTGAATTTATTGAAGCAAAATGGCTTTTTGATTTAAAGCCTGAGCAGATTGAAGTAGTCGTTCACCGGCAAAGCGTGGTTCATTCAGCGGTTGAGTATAACGATAATTCTGTAATTGCTCAGATGGGGACGCCTGATATGAAAATACCTATACAATATGCCCTGCTCTATCCGGACAGGTTTAAATGCGACTGCAAGCCCCTTTCTCTTACCGACTGCGGAACATTGACCTTTGAAAAGCCCGATTATGAAACATTTAAATGTCTCTCTGCTTGCGTCGGTGCAATTACTATGGGGGGAGCTTATCCGTGTATAGTAAACGGCGCTAATGAAGAGGCTGTAAAGCATTTTCTCGGCGGAAAAATCAGCTTTAATCAGATAGGAAATCTTGTAAACGGAGCGTTTAAGGAATTTAAGTATCATGATATAACGTGTTTTGAGGACGTGATTGAATGGGATAAAAAAGCAAGAGATTATGTGTTAAGCAAGATAAATTAGGAGGCAGCAATGAAATATATTCTCGCTATTGTGATATTCGGAATTATTATACTTATTCATGAGTTCGGACATTTTGCCGCGGCAAAGCTATGCGGAATAAGAGTGAATAAGTTCGCTTTGGGCATGGGCCCGTGTCTGCTGAAAAAGCAATGGGGAGAAACAGAATATTCAGTAAGGCTGTTTCCGATAGGCGGTTTCTGCGCTATGGAGGGAGAAGACGCTGAAAGCGACAGCAGCAGCGCATTCGGAAACAAACCTGTGTGGCAGAGAATGATTGTCGTTTTAGCAGGAGCGTTTATGAATATAGTTTTGGGATTTATTGTAATAGTTGTTCTTACATGCATGGACACATCAGTTCCTACAACCGTTATAGATTCTTTTCATACAGCCTCCGAATCAGCCTCAGAATATTCGGCTTCAAGCTATGACTGCGGTTTGCGCGAAGGAGATAAAATTATTGAAATTGACGGAATGGATATAATGACAGTAAAGGATCTTCAATACGCGCTTATTTCCTCCGAAAATGACAGCTATGATCTTGTAGTTAAGAGAAATGGCGAAAGAACAGAGCTTAACGATGTCGTATTTAAAGATAAATCAACCGGTTCACTGGTGGATTTTTATATAAAAGCGCATAAGAAAACGCCGCTAAACGTATTATCGTATTCCGCTAAGGATACGGTTTCAACAGCTAAGCTGGTGTGGCTTTCACTAAAGGATCTTGTAACCGGAAAATACGGCTTTAAGGATTTGTCCGGACCAGTCGGGCTTGTTGACGCTATCGGCGACGCTGCCGATTCAGGAATAAATATCAAGGAATCGGTTATGTCTCTGTTCAGCCTGACATCGCTGATTACTATTAACCTCGGTATTTTCAATTTACTTCCTATACCGGGGCTTGACGGCGGCAGATTCATTTTCTTGGTTGTAGAGGCAATAAGACGAAAGCCTGTTAAGCCTGAGCATGAGGGAGCTGTGCATTTGATAGGAATGGCTTTGCTAATGCTTCTGATAATTGCGGTTACATTCAGCGATATAAAAAAATTATTTGGGTAGGATATTTTTATGAGAAATATAAAAAAGGTCAAGGTCGGAAACTGCGTTTTCGGCGGCGAGAAAATTTATGTGCAGTCAATGCTCAACAGAAGGTCTGACGATATCGAGGGAAGTGTTGAACAGGCTGAGGAGCTTCAAAAGGCAGGCTGCGATATAATCCGCGCAGCTATACCGGATATGGACGCTGTTAAGCTTATACCTGCTATAAAGGAAAAGGTAGGAATACCTCTTGTTGCCGATATACATTTTGATTATAAATTGGCTCTTGCCGCAGCGGAGGCGGGAGTTGACAAAATAAGAATAAATCCCGGAAATATAGGCGGTCTGGACAGAGTTAAGCTTGTTGCGGATTCGTGCCGGCAGCATGGCGTTCCGATTAGGGTGGGCGTAAATTCCGGATCTCTTGAGAAGGATATTCTTGAAAAATTCGGCTCTCCTACGCCCGAGGCTCTTGTGGAAAGCGCCCTTAGGCATGTTAAAATCCTTGAACAGTTCGATTTTGACAATATAGTTATCTCAATAAAGTCATCTGATGTTAAGACCATGATAGAAAGCTATCGGTTGGCGTCGATCAGGTGCAGCTATCCGCTTCATCTTGGCGTTACGGAGGCGGGAACTGAAAGAATGGGAATAATAAAGTCGGCGGTGGGAATCGGTTCCCTGCTTGCAGATGGAATAGGAGAAACTATAAGGGTTTCTCTTACAGGCGATCCTTTAAAAGAGGTATCCGCCGCAAAGGACATTCTTAAGGCGGTAGGCAAGGGAAGCGGCGTTGAGCTTGTATCGTGTCCGACATGCGGCAGGACAAGGATTGATCTTGTAAGAGCCGCTTCAATGATAGAGGACGCCGTAAGGGATATTGACAAAAACGTTAAGATTGCGGTTATGGGGTGCGTAGTAAACGGACCGGGTGAAGCTATGGAAGCCGACATAGGTATCGCCGGAGGCGATAAATGCGCTGTGATATTTAAAAAGGGAAAGGTTTTGAGAAAGATAAGCGAGGATGAAATCGTTCCCGAATTACTTAAGGAAATAGAAAAGCTTTAGGAGTTTTGAGATGAATGAAATAAGACTGGGCGATTTTTTAAACGAATATACGTGCGATATACCGGAGATTACGAAGGACGGTATGATTTATAAGCTTACATATTCTTCAAATCAAACAGAAATTTCTTTTTATGTAAGATTTACAAAGCTGATTCCATACAACGATGTTATCACCTTTGAAAAGCGCCTTGAAAATATATTTCATCTTGATCGAATAAATCTTCACTGCTCGTATTCTCCCGAGCTTTTTACGATGGATTATTACGGCGAGCTTATATCAAAGCTGAAAAGAAAGCTTGCGGTAGTCAACGGCTTTCTTGATAACGCCGACGTGAAGTATGGGGACGGACTTATAACAATAGGCATAAAAAACGGCGGTTATGATCTGCTGATGAAAGCAAATTTCTGCAACGAGCTTTCAAAGCTGATAAAAGACGAGTTTAACTTGGATATAAAAACGGAGCTTACCGGAGAGCATAGCGTTGACGTCGGGGAGCATGATAAAATGATGGAGGAAATACGCGCTTCTCTTCCAAAGCGGCCGGAACCGACTGCGTTCGCGCCTTCTGCTTCTGCGTCTCCTCCCGTGGAAAGAAAACCGCAGGAAGCGCGGCGGGCGGATATGTCAGGATTAAATCTGCCGTTTGATATAATATCAGATTCTGCATTGCAGATCAAGGGGAAGAATATAAGAACCCAACCCGAACCGATAGGAGAAGCGGTAAAGGAGCTTGACAGAAAGGTTACGATAATCGGAGATATATTTGACGCGGCCGATGTTAAGACCACTAAAAACGGTAAGGAAATTCATGTTTTTTATCTTACTGACTATACAGGCTCATTACAGATGAAGCTGTTTATTGATCCTGAAAAGGATAAAACGGATACCGGAAAACTCAAAAAAGGAGTTACGGTTATTGTTTACGGCGATATAGAATTCGATACCTTTTCGAGAGACGTATCTATACGTCCTATGTCTATCGTTGCTGTTAAAAAGAAAGAACGAACTGATAATGCAGAGAAAAAGAGAGTTGAGCTTCATCTGCATACCAATATGTCGGCTATGGACGCCATAACCGACGCCGGTACCCTTATAAAACGGGCTCATTCATGGGGGCATAGGGCAATTGCAATTACGGATCACGGTGTAGCTCAGGCATTTCCCGACGCTATGAACGCATCGGCAGGTATGGACGATTTTAAGGTAATATACGGCTGCGAGGCATATGTTGTAAACGATATAGTTCCGCTGAATATTGTAACAAAAGAAGATAAAAGAAGCATTAACGATGAAATTATCATCTATGATGTTGAAACTACCGGACTTAATTTTGACAGGGACAGGCTGACTGAAATCGGAGCTGTGAAAATCAAGAATCTCAGGGTGATAGACAGCTTTAATATCATGGTGAATCCCGAACGTCCTATACCTCAGAAAATTGTCGAGCTTACCGGAATTAATGACGGTATGGTTGCTAATGCGCCGAAGGAGCGACAGGCTGTAGAAGAATTCTTTCGTTTCTGCGGCGATAATCCTGTTATGGTCGCTCATAATGCCCGATTTGATAATTCGATGATCGACGCGGTGTGCAGACGTCATAATATTTCGCATGAATATACAAGTATTGATACGCTTATTATGAGCAGGGCAATGCTGCCGGAGCTTGGCAGGCATACTCTTGACAGCGTGGCCAGGCATTTAAAGCTGGGTAAGTTCGAGCACCACCGCGCCTGCGACGACGCTATGATATTAGCGAAGATATTTATAAAGCTTGCAGAAAGACTTGTAAACGATAACGGAGTAGAGATACTTGCAGACCTTAATACAAAGGTAAATAAAATAGACGTTAAAAAGCTGAAATATTTTCATCAGATTATACTTGTACGCAATAATGTAGGATTAAAGAACCTGTATAAGCTTATTTCCATGAGCCAGCTTGATTATTTTTATAAAAGGCCCTTGATGCCGAAATCAGAGCTTTTGAAGCATAGGGAAGGACTGATTTTCGGAAGCGCCTGCGAAGCGGGAGAGCTTTTCAGGGCGGTTATTGATAAACGGCCTGAAAAGGAAATAGAGGAGCTTGCAAGGTTTTACGATTATCTGGAGATTCAGCCTGTTATGAACAACGAATTTATGGTGAGAAAGGGACAGGCCGATTCTATTGAAGAGCTGCGGGACTATAACAGAAGAATAGTTGAACTGGGGGATAAGCTGGGCATTCCTGTGTGCGCTACCTGTGACGTTCATTTTATGGATAAGGACGATAGTATTTTCAGAAAGATACTTATGGTAGGCAACGGCTTTAAGGACGGTGAAAATCAGCCGCCGCTTTATCTGCGGACTACTGATGAAATGCTCGAGGAATTTGAGTATCTTGGAAAAGACAAGGCATATGAGGTTGTTGTTGAAAATACCAATATGATAGCCGACTGGATAGAGCGTATAAGACCTATTCCAAAGGGAACGTTTACACCAGATCTTCCTGGAGCGCAGGAGGATCTGGTCAGGATCACGAATGAAAGGGCTAAAAGTATATACGGCGATCCGCTTCCTGAAATTGTCGGAAAAAGACTTAACAGAGAGCTTGAATCCATTATTAAGCATGGATTTTCAGTTCTTTATATAATTGCTCAGAAGCTTGTTTGGAATTCTGAGGAGCATGGATATCTTGTGGGATCAAGAGGCTCCGTCGGCTCGTCGTTTGTAGCGTCTATGGCGGGAATTTCAGAGGTTAATCCTTTAGCGCCGCATTATGTGTGTCCGAAGTGCAGGCACAGTGAATTTATTACTGACGGAAGCGTAGGCTCCGGGTTTGATCTGCCGCAGAAAAACTGTCCTGAATGCGGAGCTGATATGCATCGCGACGGTCATGATATTCCGTTTGAAACATTTCTGGGATTTGACGGCGATAAGGCGCCGGATATTGATTTGAATTTTTCCGGTGAATATCAGGGAAGCGCGCATAGATATACTGAAGAGTTGTTCGGGCCAAAAAACGTGTTTAAAGCAGGAACGATAAGCGGAGTGCAGTCTAAAACGGCCTTTGGCTATGCAAAGCATTATCTTGAAGAGGTAGGACAGACGGCAAATCCCGCCGAAGAAAACAGGCTTTCAATTGGTTGTACAGGAGTGAAGAGGACGACCGGACAGCATCCGGGCGGTATGGTGGTCGTTCCGTCGGATTACGAGGTTTATGATTTTACTCCGATCCAGCATCCGGCGGAATCAGAGGATTCAGACGTTGTTACCACACATTTTGATTTCCATTCGCTTCATGATACAATATTGAAGCTTGACGAGCTGGGACATGTTGTGCCTACTCTCTATAAACATCTTGAGGATATGACGGGAATAAAAATAAAGGATGTTCCTACTTCGGATCCAAAGGTTATTGAAATGTGTACTTCTGCAAAAGCGTTGGGGGTTTCTCCGGAGGAAATCTATTGTCAGACGGGAAGCCTTGGCATACCTGAAATGGGAACCGGTTTTACTATCCAGATGCTAATAGACGCCAAGCCAAAAAAATTCAGTGATTTTTTACAGATTTCCGGACTTTCACACGGAACGGACGTATGGCTCGGTAACGCAAAGGATCTGATTGATTCGGGTACTTGCACTATTTCAGACGTTATAGGTACGCGTGACAGTATTATGACATACCTGCTTTACAAGGGCGTTGAGCCTAAGATGGCTTTTAATATTATGGAATGGACGCGAAAGGGCAAGGCGCCTAAATTTTTTACTCCGGAAATTATAGAAATGCTTAAAGAGCACAATGTACCGGACTGGTATATAGAAAGCTGTCTTAAAATAAAGTATATGTTCCCGAAAGCCCATGCGGCCGCATATGTTATTGCCGCAATAAAGCTCGGATGGTTTAAGCTTTATAAGCCTCTTGAATTTTATGCTACATATTTTACAACGAGAGGCGCTGATTTTGATGTGGAAACGGTTAATATGGGTATCAATTCTGTTCGGAATAAGATTGAAGAGCTGAGGGCAAAGGGAAATGAAAAAAGTGCAAAGGAAAAGGATTCCTACGACCTTCTTCTTATAATCAATGAAATGATGGCAAGAGGATACGATTTTCTGCCTATTGACATTTACAAATCTCATGCGACAAAATATCTTATAGAAGACGGAAAAATAAGAATACCATTCAATGCCATTTCCGGCGTAGGCGATAATGCTGCTGTAAAACTTTATGAGGCTGCTCAGAAAAAGGATTATATATCTGCGGAGGAGCTTCAGAACAAAAGCGGCGCGTCAAAAACAACAATGGAAGCTCTTGAAAAGCTAGGGGCTTTGGGCAATTTGCCTAAAACGAGTCAAATGACGTTATTTTAGCTTGACTTCTTTTGAATGACGTGATATCATGTTAGCATACTAAAGCGAATTGAGGAAATAATAATGAGAAGTAATGATTTGATTACCCCGGAGGGTACTAAGGATTTGTTATTCGACGAGTGTATTATAAGACAAAGCATAGAAAAAAAGGTTCATAATATTTTCAAGGGCAGAGGATATTCTGAGCTTATTACTCCCAGCATTGAATTTTACGATGTATTTGACCATAATTCCGGATATTTTCCTCAGGAAAGACTGTTTAAGCTGACGGACTGCAAGGGCAGACTTCTTGTTCTGCGTCCCGACAATACGGTTCCGATAGCAAGAATAGTTGCTACAAGGCTGAAGGACGCGGTTTTGCCTATACGTTTATATTATAATCAGTGCGTCTTTACAATGGAGCCGTCGCTGAAGGGCAGAAGCGCACAGACGGTTCAGACGGGAATAGAGCTTATCGGCTCGTCTTCCAAAATGGCTGATCTCGAAGTAATAGCCACTGCAATAGAAGTGCTTTCCTCCTGTTCTGACGGAGAGTTTTCACTTGAAATCGGAGATATCAGGTTTTTCAGAGAGCTTGTAGAAAAGCTTGACGCGACGGACGAACAAAAGGAAACTATACGCGATTATATAGAAGCGAAAAATTATCCTGCGTTAAACGATATGCTGGATAGTATCGGAAAAAACGAAATTACCCATGCTCTTAAAAGGCTTCCGAGACTTTTCGGCGGGGAAGAGGTATTTGATAAGGCCGCCGAGCTGTTTTCAGACGATAAGATTGATTCGGTTCTTGAAGGTCTGAAAGAGCTTTATAAAAATGTTTCCGCTATTATCGGCAGCGGTAATCTGACGGTAGACCTTGGCATGGTAAACAGAACGGATTATTATACGGGCGTTATAATAAAGGGTTATCTTGAAGGGTATGGGGAAGAGGTTTTGTCAGGTGGAAGATATGACAAGCTGATTGCCGATTTCGGATATGATGTGCCCGCTACCGGCTTTGCAGTAAATGTCGACGCCGTGACGCAGGTTGAACTGAAAAGGCGTCCATTAAAGGCGGCTCTCGCAGACGTTATAGTGTTTGCAGAGAAGGGCTATGAAATGGAGGCGCTGAAAAAGTCCGACGATCTGAGGAAAAGCGGAAAAAAGGTTGAAATTTCACTTTTTGATAGTATTGACGAAACTGTTAAATACGCTGAAGAAAAGAATATATCCGAGATTTTGACTGTCGGCGGAAAGGAGGAGCAGTAAGATGCAGAAGCCTTTGAGAATTGCGCTTACCAAGGGAAGACTGGAAAAGGATACTGTTGGACTTCTTGAAAAATCTGGTTATGACTGCACATCTGTCAGGGAAAAAGGCAGAAAGCTTATTCTACCTGTAAAGGACGCAAATATCGAGGTCGTACTTGCAAAGGCCAACGACGTTATAACCTATGTAGAGCATGGAGTATGCGATATGGGCGTAGTAGGCAAGGATACGATTATGGAAATGAGCGGAAAGTTTTTCGAGCTTGTCGACCTCGGTTTTGGACGATGTAAATTTGCTCTTGCAGCTAAAAGGGGAGCAGATTTTTATGAGGGCTACGGAATAAAGACCATTGCAACAAAATATCCCAATGTTGCCAGGAAATTTTTTGAAGGCAAGGGCATGGATGTGGATATAGTCAAAATTGAGGGATCAGTTGAGCTTGCGCCTTTGCTGGAATTATCCAACGGCATTGTAGATATAGTTGAAACAGGCACTACCTTAAAGGAAAACGGTCTTGAGGTAATAGAGGACATCGCGCCTATTTCAGCAAGGCTGATCGTTAATACGGTAAGTCTTAAATTAAGGCAAAGGGAAATAGAGGATTTAATCAGAATTATTGAGGAGAATCTGTAATGATAAAGAAAATATATGCTAACGGCAGTGATGAATTTGAATTTCTTGAGGAACTGAAAAAGCGCAGCGGAGAAACTGATAAGAAGGTAACTCAGGTTGTAAACGAGATAATTGAAAATGTGAGGTTAAACGGCGATAAAGCCGTTAATGAGTATACTATTAAATTCGACGGAGGTCTTCCGGAGTATACCGAGGTTCCTCAGGAGGTTATAAACGACGCTCTTGAAGAAGCAGACGAAGATTTTATAAATGCGCTTTTGAATGCAATGGAAAATATTGCAGAGTTTCATAATCGTCAGCGTCAGCAGGGATTTACCGATACAAAGGATAACGGAGTTATGCTCGGTCAGAGAGTAAGAGGTCTTGATAGAGTTGGACTTTACGTCCCGGGAGGAACGGCGGCTTATCCGTCAAGCGTTCTTATGAATGCTATTCCGGCGAAAATTGCCGGAGTCAGGGAAATTATAATGGTTACTCCTCCGCTTAAGGACGGCGCTCCGAATAAGGATATTCTTGCTGCGGCTGCGGTATGCGGAGTAGACAGAGTATTTCTTATGGGAGGAGCACAGGCTGTTGCGGCAATGGCATACGGTACCGGAACGATTCCTAAGGTTGATAAAATCGTAGGACCGGGAAATATTTTTGTTACTACCGCTAAAAAGCTTCTTTTCGGTCAAGTAGATATCGACATGATCGCCGGTCCGAGCGAAATACTTGTTATGGCAGATGAAACTGCCGATCCGAAATTTATTGCAGCGGATTTAATGTCTCAGGCGGAGCACGACAAGCTTGCTTCGTCAATACTTATTACTACAAGCGAGGAAATTGCAGATAAGACAATAGCTGAGCTTGAAAGGCAGATAGAGTATCTTTCAAGAAAGGAAATTATACGCAAATCGCTTGAGGATTACGGCGCCGTTATTGTATGCGACTGTCCGCACTGCGCTGTTGAACTTGCAAACGCTATTGCTCCGGAGCATCTTGAGGTGCTTATGAAAAATCCTACGGAATATATAGGAAAACTTGATAACGCAGGATCTGTTTTCCTTGGTAAATATGCGTCCGAGCCTTTGGGAGACTATTATGCCGGTCCTAACCATGTTCTTCCTACAAGCGGAACCGCCAGATTTTTTTCACCGCTTTCAGTTTCAAGCTTCATTAAACGTTCAAGCTATATTTATTATACGGAAGATGCGCTTCGGGAAGCAAAGAACGATATAGTACTTCTTGCTGAAAAGGAAGGTCTGACAGCTCATGCAAATGCAATTAAGGTAAGATTTGAAGATTAATGTAGTATTTATATGGTTTTAGACATCTGAAAGGAGCGGTCTTAATGAGCAGCTGGGAAAACAACATAAGACGAGTTGAGCCTTATGTTCCGGGAGAACAGCCTAAGGAAAAAAATATTATAAAGCTAAATACTAATGAAAACCCTTATCCTCCGTCGCCGAAGGTATCGGAAGCGCTCCGAGAATTTAATACGGACAGAATGAAGCTTTATCCCGATCCTGATTCCGCCGTCCTTATTGACGCCCTTGCAGAAAGGTATAAGGTAAAGCCATCGCGGATTTTTGTTGGTGTTGGTTCGGACGATGTGCTTTCAATGGCGTTTATGACGTTTTTTAATTCTGATAAGCCAATCTTATTTCCTGATATAACTTATTCATTTTATGATGTTTGGGCTGAGGTTTACAGAGTTCCTTATAAGCGTATACCTCTTGACAGCAGCTTTAGAATAAATCCGTCCGATTATATGAATGATAACGGCGGAATTATATTTCCGAATCCCAATGCTCCGACCGGCGTATTCGAAAGCGTTTCAGTCATTGAAGAGATAGTTAAGGCAAACCCTCAGTCGGTTGTTATTATTGACGAGGCTTATATTGATTTTGGAGGTCAAAGCTGTCTGCCGCTTGTAGATAAGTATGATAATCTGTTGGTTGTACAGACCTTTTCAAAATCTCGTTCTATGGCTGGAATGAGAATAGGCTTTGCTGTGGGTAATGAAAGGCTTATAAAATATCTCAATGACGTGAAGTTTTCAGTTAATTCATACACAATGAACCACATAACTCAAATATGCGGCGCCGCGGCTGTAGAGGACGAGGAATATTTCAGAGTTACTGTAAATAAGATAATCGCAGCCCGTGAAAAAACTAAGGCCAGACTTTCAGAGCTTGGCTTTAGTTTTCCGGATTCCATGAGCAATTTTATTTTTGCTTCTCACTGTAAAAAGCCTGCCTGCAAAATTTTCGAGGAATTGAAAAGCCGTCGAATTTTTGTAAGATATTGGAATAAGCCGGAAATTGATAATTACCTAAGAATAACTATAGGCACAGAGAATGAAATGGATTATTTTATCAAGGCGCTTGAGGAAATTCTGTTATGAAAGGAAAAAATATGAGAACAGGGACTGTTGAAAGAAAAACCCGTGAAACTGATATTAAGGTTGCGGTCAGGCTTGACGGATCAGGGAATTCTGATATATCTACCGGAATCGGTTTTTTTGATCATATGCTGACCGCTCTTTCAAAGCACAGCGGAATAAGTATGGAAATATCGGCTTCGGGAGATCTTGAGGTTGACGGTCATCATACTGTCGAGGATACCGGAATAGTTCTTGGACAGGCTCTTTCCAAGGCTCTGGGAGAAAAATCAGGTATTGCAAGATATGGAACGGCTTTTATCCCTATGGACGAGTCTCTCGGTTTCTGTTCTTTGGATATAAGCAACAGACCGTTTCTTGTTTTTAAGGGTGAATTTACAAATCAAATGATAGGCGGCTATGACGTTAGTCTGACGGAGGAATTTTTCAGAGCGTTTGCTTTCAATGCCGGAATAACAATGCATATCAATATGGTATACGGCGCTAACGATCACCATAAATGCGAAGCGATTTTCAAGGCTGCCGCTCATGCTCTTAAATTGGCTGTGAGGGAGCTTGAAAACGGAGAAACCTTATCAACAAAAGGAATCCTATAATAAAACCGAAAGGAATGATATAAATGATAGCTGTAATAGATTACGGCGCAGGAAACATATTCAGCGTTAAAAACGCATTGGATTTTCTTGGAATGGAAAATAGGCTTACAAGCTCCGCAAAGGACATTGAAAGCGCCGACGCCGTCATTCTTCCGGGAGTAGGAGCGTTTCCTAAAGCTATGGATATGCTTGAAAAAAGCGGATTGATAGAAACTATTCAAATACAGGCAAGGAAAAAACCGTTTCTGGGTATATGTCTCGGAATGCAGCTTTTATTTGATAAGGGTTATGAATTTGAAGCATGCGACGGTTTAGGTCTTATTGAGGGAAAAGTCAAAAAGATGGAAGAGCCTGAGCTTATAATACCCCATATGGGCTGGAATAAGCTTGAAATATTAAATGATTGTCCTTTGCTTTGCGGACTCGAAGAAAACAGCTACGTTTACTTCGTTCATTCTTACAAGGCGGAATGCAATGATAAAAATATATCCGCTTATTCTGTTTACGGCGGCAAAGTTCCCGCCCTTGTCTATGACGGCGGAACTGTTTACGGGGCACAGTTTCATCCTGAAAAAAGCGGAGAAACAGGACTGAAAATTCTGAAGAATTTCGGAGGGCTGATAAAATGATAATATTGCCTGCAATAGATATTAAGGACGGAAATTGCGTAAGATTGTTTAAAGGGGATTTTTCAACTGCTGAAAAGGTCGCCGCAGATTATATGGAAACTGCAAAAGGCTTTGAGAAAGCGGGCGCGTCGTGGATTCATATGGTTGATCTTGACGGCGCAAAAGAGGGAAGGCCCGTCAATACTCAGATATATAAGGACGTAGCAAATAAAACCTCTTTGAAGGTAGAAGTCGGCGGAGGTATCAGGAATATTGATACAATCAGACAGTATCTATCTATGGGGATTTCAAGAGTTATAATCGGGTCAGCGGCTCTTAAAAATCCTGAGCTTGTGAAAGAGGCGGTTTTAAATTTCGGCAGCGAAAAAATTGCCGTTGGAATTGACTCTAAAAACGGAATGGTTGCTGCGGAGGGCTGGCTGGAATCCTCAGACGTTCATTATATACAGCTTGCAAAGGAAATGATAAAAATCGGCGTAAGATATTTTATTGTAACTGATATTTCAAAGGACGGGACGCTTTCAGGCGTCAACACTTTACAGCTCAAAGAATTATCCGAGGCGGTCGGAAACGCTTGCAATATTATTGCAAGCGGCGGAGTACATACGATTGAGGATATTATAGCGTGTAAAAAGCTTGGACTATACGGAACAATCTGCGGAAAATCTATATACAAGGGAACTCTTGATCTTAGAGAAGCCGTCAGAATAGGCGAGGAATAACGGAGTTATTATTTCTACTGCCGGAATTCTCTGTTTTGCGGGGAGATTTCCGGTTACTGCCCTTTTGATTTAAAAGCGGGATAATGGAGGTTTATATGCTTGCTAAAAGAATTATTCCTTGCCTTGACGTCAGAAACGGAAAGGTTGTAAAGGGAGTTAATTTTGAAGGAATAAAGGATGTTGGAGATCCTGTAGAATATGCGGAGGAATATAACCGTCAGGGTGCAGACGAGCTTGTTTTTTACGATATTACCGCCTCGTTTGAGGGCAGGGGAGTTTTCCTTGACGTTGTTAGAGAAACTGCTAAAAAGGTTTTTGTACCGCTTACTGTCGGCGGAGGAATAAAAACTGTTGAAGATATCAGAGAAACGCTTAGAGCGGGAGCCGATAAAATTTCTGTAAACTCTCAGGCTGTACAAAACCCGCGGCTTATTAAAGATGGAGCCGATATATTCGGAAGTCAGTGTATCTGCGTGGGCATTGACGCCAAAAAGATTGCGGATCAAAAATGGACGGTGTACATCAACGGCGGACGAGTAGACATGAAGCTTGACCTGATTGACTGGGTAAAGCAGATCGAACGGCTTGGCGCAGGAGAAATCTGCCTTAATTCAATTGACGCGGACGGTACGAAAGCCGGATTTGATATTGAAATGCTAAACGCTGTGTGCAGGTCTGTAAGCATACCTGTAATTGCAAGCGGCGGCGCAGGAAAAATAAATGATTTTTCTGAGGTTTTTGAGAAAACCGGTGCAACTGCGGCTCTTGCGGCGTCGCTTTTCCATTTCAGAGAACTGACTGTCGGAGAGGTTAAGGAGCATTGCAGAGGCAAGGGCGTTATCGTTAGATGATACTTCTGCGTAATATTATGCTAATTCTTTTCAAATATAAATCAATTAAGCAGTTATTTTAATAATAGTTAAATATTTGAAGTCAGCAAAAATGAACATATAATATTAATTTAATTTGTAATATTTTAACTAAAATATCTCCTCTTCTTTCAAATATGGATATCGAAATAGTTGAAAAACATCATAATAGAAAAAAAGATGCACCAAGTGGTACTGCTTTTATGCTTGCAGATGCTATTAATTCTAGTGCTAAAAATAAATATAAATACGTATTTGATAGGCATTCTTCTACTTCTAAAAGAACAAAAAACGAAATAGGTATTTCTTCTATTAGAGGTGGTAATTTAGTTGGTGAACATAGTGTGCTGTTTTTAGGAAATGATGAAACTATCGAAATAAAACATTCAGCATATTCAAGAACAGTTTATGCCGAAGGAGCTTTGCTCGCTGCAAAATTTATTATTGATAAGAAGAATGGTATATATGATATGAATAATTTGATCAATCAAACAAAATGAGAGGCTTTTTAAAAACCTCTCATCTTTCATTATTTATTAGTAGAAACTTCTTCCTCTACTGGATAAACGCTAACTTGTTTTTTATCTCTACCTAATCTTTCAAATTTAACTTTTCCAGTTACTTTTGCATATAAAGTATCATCGCTTCCGATACCAACGTTTGTACCTGGATGGAATTTAGTTCCTCTTTGTCTTACTAGAATATTTCCAGCTGGTACTATTTGTCCATCTGCTCTTTTAAGACCTAAACGTTTAGACTCACTGTCTCTACCGTTCTTTACACTACCTTGACCTTTCTTATGAGCCATTTATCTCACTCCTTTCGTTCTGTCAAAATGTTTATATTCTTTTTTAATATTATTCTTTAACTGTTTCTTTTTTTGCAGTTGTTTTCTTTTCAGCAGTAGCTTCTGCTTTTTCTGCTTTTTCAGCAGCTGTTTTTATTTTTGTTATTTCAATTTTTGTGTATGGTTGTCTATGACCTTGTGTTCTTCTGTAATTCTTTTTAGCTTTGTATTTGTAAACAAGGATTTTTTTGTGCTTTCCATGAGCAACAACTTTTCCTTCAACCTTTACACCTTTAACATATGGAGATCCAACTTCTACTTTCTTGTCGTCAGATACTAAAACTACATGATCAAATGTAATCTTTTTTCCTTCTTCAACATCTAATTTTTCGAAGAAAACTACATCTCCTTCTGATACTTTGTATTGTCTTCCACAGCTTTCAATAATTGCGTACATTATATGTACACCTCCTCTTATATGTATACTCGCTAAGCATAAAATACTAGGTAGTTAATTCAATTAACTTTTAGTTACCCGACTCAGGCGGCTTACGGTAAATAATTTTATCATACAAAAAAGCTTT